>Ga0214917_10000627_pt1 | contig 45961 bp, 37 predicted proteins | sample LL_1208_BB_MetaG_FD_177983 | JGI IMG/M metagenome (GOLD analysis project Ga0214917, IMG submission 177983) | Freshwater microbial communities from Lake Lanier, Atlanta, Georgia, United States - LL_1208_BB | ecosystem: Environmental > Aquatic > Freshwater > Lake | place: USA: Georgia | collected... | reverse complement strand
CATGACCGCATGACTGCATGTGCCGAAACAATCCTGCAAAAGCTTGGCCTGCCTTATCGTGTGATGACACTGTGCACCGGAGACATGGGCTTTGGATCGCAGAAAACCTACGATCTCGAAGTGTGGCTGCCGGGCCAAAATGCCTATCGCGAGATTTCGTCATGCTCGGTTTGCGGCGATTTTCAAGCACGGCGCATGAATGCCCGATACAAGGGCGCGGATGGCAAGAACAAGTTTGTGCACACATTGAATGGATCGGGTGTGGCGGTGGGCCGTGCGCTCGTTGCTGTACTTGAAAACTATCAGAATGAAGACGGGTCGGTGACGGTTCCCGATGTGCTGCGTCCTTACATGGGCGGGCTGACCAAGATTGAAAAGGCTCAGTAATGCGTATTCTTGTCACGAATGATGACGGCATCCACGCTCCGGGCCTGAAAATCTGCGAGGACATCGCGCGTACCATTTCGGATGATGTGTGGGTTGTGGCGCCTGAGACCGATCAATCGGGTGTGGCGCATTCACTGTCGCTGAACGATCCGTTGCGCCTGCGGGAGGTGACGCCGCGCCATTTCGCGGTTCGTGGAACGCCGACCGATTGTGTCATCATGGCGGTGCGCCACATTCTCGATATAAAGCCCGATCTCGTTCTGTCGGGTGTTAATCGCGGTCAGAATGTCGCTGAGGATGTCACCTATTCCGGGACAGTGGCAGGGGCTATTGAAGGCACCATTCTCGGCATTCCATCGATTGCACTATCGCAGGCCTACACCGCGCAGACGCGGGAATTTCCAAGCTGGGAACCGGCGCTCCGCCATGGCCCGGACCTTGTGAAGCGCTTTCTCGAAGCCGGCATCCCCGCTGGCATTCTTATCAATGTCAATTTCCCGGGCTGTGCTGCATCGGAAATTCAAGGGGTTGCGGTGGCCCATCAGGGCTTTCGCTCGCAGGATCTGCTACGCATCGATCCGCGGCAGGATGGGCGGGGCAATCCCTATTTCTGGATCGCCTTTTCGCGCGGTCCATTCGAACCCGGCCACGGGACCGACCTTGCGGCCTTGGCAGAGAAGAAGATTTCCGTTACCCCGCTCAGGCTCGACCTTACCGACGAGCCGACTCTCACCCGTTTTGCGTCCCTGTTCCATCCCTGAACTCATCAGACGCAAGGACGCGGATGACGGATATACACACCCACACCGCTGCCGAAGCCACGATCGCCTTTTTGCTTGCGCTGCGCTCGCGCGGATTGCGCGACACGGCGCTGTTGCGCGCGCTTGAAACCGTACCGCGTGGCCGTTTCGTCCCACGGCGTTTTGCCGATCTCGCGCTGCAGGATGTTGGTCTTCCCATCCCATGCGGGCAAACATTGCCCGCGCCCTCCCATATCGCCACGCTTATCGGCGCGCTGGAGGTGCGTCCCGAACACCGGATTCTCGAAGTGGGGACGGGGTCTGGTTACATGGCAGCACTGCTAGCGCGGCTCGGCCGCGATGTCGTCTCGATTGAGCGGTTCCGGTCTTTGGCTGTCGAGGCCGCTGCCCGTCTCAACACGCTCGGTTTTGCAAATGTGCATATCTTCCACGGCGATGGGCAGCGCGGCCATCTCGAGCGCGCGCCCTACGACAGGATTGTCATCGATGCATCCTTTGCGGCGCCGCCGCCGGCGCTGATGGCGCAATTGGCTGAGAATGGGGTTTTGGTCGGCGTGGCGCGGAACGATGAGGGTATGCGTGTGATGCGCGTGATCAAGTCAGGCGGTGCAGCGCGGATCGATTGGGGTGCTCCGCTGAACGCCGCTCCATTGGCGAGTGGCATGGCCGCCGCTCTTTAACGCATGGTTAGTAAAAATATTTCCTGAAAATATATGGTTCAACCCCACTTCGTAAGGCGTCGTTAACTTCAATCCTGTTCTCTAGAGCCTGTAGGCAACGCCGTTTTTGTGGGCTTGGTCATGCGTTCGCGTTTTGTGATGTCGTTTTCTGGTTCTGCGTCCCGCATTGCCGTCGCAGCAGCTTTGGCGGCTACTCTGGCTGCTTGCGGCACGGATGTGTCGCGTTTCGCCGATACGCCGTTTCAGGGAATTTTCGATCCGTCGGGCCGCACCGATCCCGATGTGACCGCTTCACTTGCGCCGCCGGCACCTGTCGCGCATGGTTCGCTGCCTGCTCAAAGCAGTCTGTTGAACGCTCCTTCAGGTCCAGTCTCCGCCGCGCCTCTTGCGCCCGTTTCCTCCGCTCCGCTTGCCGCTCCTGTTGCATCGGCTCCGCTCCCGGCACCGCAGACTTTGCCGCCAGTATCGCAGGCCGCCCCACAACGTGTTCAGGGCATGGCTCCTGCCGGTACGCCTGCGCCTGTGCAGGCCGCTGCACCCGGTTGGACGGCACAGGGCGGCTCGGCCGTCAGTCTTGGCCAAGGTGAAACAATCAAGACCCTGGCCGCGCGTTACGGCGTGCCTGAAGCGGCGATCCGCTCGGCCAACAACATCACCGGTAATCCGGCTCCTGGCTCTCGCATTGTGATCCCGGTTTATCACGCCAATGCTCCAATCGTGGCTTCGGCCCCGGCCAAGGCACAGCCCATGGCTGCGCCGGCGCAGACGAAGCCGGTGGCGCAAACGGCTGCCGTTCAGCCTACGCAGCAAAAGCAGGTGGCGGGGGTTCAGCCGCAGAAGACAGATTTGCCGCAACGTCCGGCACAGCCGGGCAAGACGGATCTGCCGCAGCGAGCTGGGCAGGCGGCTCCTGCCGAGCCGGTCAAGCAGGCAAAGGTCGATGCTCCAGCCGCTCAACCGCAAAAGGGCAAGCAGGTTGCGCCGGCTGTCGCCGCCGCGCCCGTCGCGCCGGTGACGACGGCACCTGCAGCGAAGGAAGAAACGACCGCCTCGCTCGGCGCGGCCGCATCCTCCACCGGCGGTACGGAATTCCGCTGGCCGGCGAAGGGCCGGATCATTCAGGGCTTCGGTCCTGGCTCAGACGGCATCAACATCGCGCTGCCGGAGGGCACGCCTGTCAAGGCAGTTGAAAATGGTGTCGTCGCTTATGCCGGCAATGAGCTGAAAGGGTATGGCAATCTCGTGCTAATCCGGCACGATAATGGCTATGTTTCCGCTTACGCCAATAATGGCGAATTGAAAGTGAAGCGCGGCGAGCAGGTAAAGCGCGGGCAGACCATCGCCACATCGGGGCAGACCGGCAATGTTTCGTCCCCGCAACTGCATTTTGAATTGCGCAAGGGCTCGACGCCGGTTGATCCGATGCCCTATCTCGCCGGTGGTGGCTGATCGCTCAGGAATTGTCGCCGTGCATTGGCGCGGCGCGTATTAGTCGATCAGCTTCTGCGAGACTCAACGGCTGATCGGTTCCAGACGGGTGGCGCGTCGGGCGTCACCCGTCTTTATTTTTTGGGACACGGGGAAGCCCGCGGCGGCTATTCGGCCTTCGGAAAGGTACGCCGAAACCTCGGCTCGCCATCGCTGAACGTGCACAGCAATCTCGCGTTGAAAAACTCAATCGAGTTTTTGTCCCAAACGTCCTGCAACATCCTGAATATATTGGAATGCTGTTCGGCCAGAGCGAGCCGCGTGTTGTCGCCCATTCCAACGCGTCGTGATGAAGAGCCGCGCGGTCCATCTTTAACTTGAAATGATCGGCATAACCATCGATCATTGCGAGATATTCATCCTGTGAGCATTTGTGGAAGCCGAGCCAGAGGCCGAACCGGTCAGAGAGCGAGACTTTTTCTTCGACCGCTTCGCCGGGATTGATTGCGGTTGAACGTTCATTCTCCATCATGTCGCGTGGCAGAAGATGGCGACGGTTGGATGTTGCGTAGAAGATGACGTTTTCGGGGCGTCCTTCGATGCCGCCTTCGAGCACTGCTTTCAGCGATTTGTAGGATGTGTCGTCGGCGTCGAAGGAGAGATCGTCGCAGAAGAGAATGAAGCGACACGGCGCATCGCGCAGCAGTGCCATCAGGCGGGGCAAGCTGTCGATGTCCTCGCGGTGGATTTCGATCAGCTTCACCGGTTGCGCCTTGGCGGCTGCGTTCTTCCGTGCGGCTTGCGCATGGGCGGCTTTGACGAGCGAGGATTTGCCCATGCCGCGTGCGCCCCAGAGGAGGGCGTTGTTGGCCGGCAGCCCCGTGGCGAACCGCTCCGTGTTCTCGTTGAGGAGATCGCGGACCCGGTCGATGCCCTGCAGCAACTCCATCTCAACCCGATTGACGCGCGGGACGGGAATGAGGCCGTCCGGGTTAGGGTGCCAGACGAAGGCATCCGCGGCATTGAAATCGATTCTCGCGGCTGCGACCGGCGCGATGCGCTCAAGCGCCGCAGCGATACGGGCGAGCAGGGCCGCCGTATCGGCCCCGGTGAGATCGGCGGCGGGAGGCGTTTTGGAGGCAGTCATTGCACTAAAATCCGCGACTTTGGATAGGGTTGGGACAGGGTAGGCGCTGTCCTAAACGGAGCCGGGCCGGAAATCCACCGGGCCAGCCAGTTTGATTTGCTTTCCGGCCTTGCGTGGCTATAGTCCGCGCGACTTTTGGACCCCCCGGTTCGGGCGGGCCTTTCACCCTATGACGGAGCCTTATCCCGCGATGATCACCCCAGCTTTTGCGCAGAGTGCCGGTGCCGGTGGCGGCATGGATATGATTATCCAGCTTGTCCCCTTCATCCTGATCTTCGTGATCATGTATTTCCTGATCATTCGGCCGCAGCAGAAGCGTGCCAAAGCCCATCAGGAAATGATCAAGAACATCCGCCGTGGCGACACGGTTGTCACCTCAGGCGGTTTCGTCGGCAAAGTGACTAAGGCGGGCGAAGATGGCGAGATCGAAGTTGAGATCGCCGATGGCGTGAAGGTCAAAGTCATCCGCAGTATGATTGCGGAAGTGCGTGCCAAGGGCGAACCAGTTAAGACCGACGCCGCCTGATTTGTTTGAACCATTGCGGGCCGCCTCAGCGCGGCCCGTCCGGAGCCTGCCGCGACGATGCTGCGCTTTTCTCGTTTCAAGACCATCTCGGTTCTGCTTCTGACCTTGGCCTCGTTTCTTTATGCGATGCCGAGCGTGCTTGCGCCCGAGACCCGCGCCAGCATCGAAAAATCGCTTTCGTTTCTGCCGGCATGGATTGTACCGCACAGGGCGATCGTGCTCGGTCTCGATCTTCAGGGCGGTTCGCACGTTCTGCTCGAAGTCGATACGCAGACGGTTCTGCGCGCTCAGGTCAACACGCTGCGCGATGACGTGCGCCGCATTCTGCGCGAGCAGCGCGTTGCGCTGCAAGGCGGCATTAGTCTGCTGCCGCGCGGCGTTTCGGTTCGGATCGCCGATGTAGCCGATCGCGAGAAGGCGCTGGTCGAATTCCGCAAAATGGCGGCACCTATCGGCAATGCCATGACGGGCGTTAGCCAGCCTTCGATAGATATCACGACGCAGCCTGATGGGCTCATTCAGATCACGCTGACGGAAGCGGCGCTGAACGAGAAAGTGCGCAAGTCGATCGATCAGGCCATCGAAGTGTTACGCCGCCGCGTCGATGCGCTCGGCACGACCGAACCAAACATTCAACGCCAAGGCCCCGACCGCATTCTGGTTCAGGTGCCGGGCTTGCAGGATCCGCGGCGTCTCAAGGAAATTCTCGGGACGACGGCACAACTCGAATTTCGTCTCGTCGCCGATACAGGTGCTGCACCAGGCGACGTGGAAAATCTCCCGTCGAATGAAGGCGGGCCGCTCCCCATCGAGCGTCGTGTGATCGTTCAGGGCGAAGATCTGATCGACGCGCAGCCGGCTTTCGACAGCCGTACCGGCGAGCCGATCGTCAATTTCAAGTTCAACATTCGCGGCGCTCAGCGCTTCGGTCAGGTGACGACGGAAGCGGTCGGCCGCCCGCTTGCCATCGTGCTCGACAAGAAAGTGATTTCTGCGCCACGCATTCTGCAACCGATCACGGGCGGCCAAGGCCAGATCTCTGGCCGCTTCACTGTTGAGCAGGCGAACAATCTCGCGATCCTCTTGCGCGCTGGCGCGCTGCCGGCGCCGCTCACCATTGTTGAAGAGCGTACAGTTGGTCCCGGCCTTGGTCAGGATTCGATCGAGGCAGGCAAGAAGGCATCTTACATTGCCGCACTCTTCGTCTTCGCCTTCATGTTTGCGTGCTACGGCCTCTTCGGCTTCTTCGCCAATCTGGCGCTGCTTATTCACGTCGTGATGATTTTTGCGTTGATGTCACTTTTGGGCGCCACGCTAACACTGCCCGGTATTGCTGGGATTGTCCTCACCATCGGAACTGCGGTCGATTCGAACGTGCTGATCTATGAGCGCATCAGAGAGGAGGCGCGGCTTGGCCGCAGCATCGTCTCATCGCTGGAAGCCGGGTTCCAGCGCGCTTTCGCAACGATCATCGATTCCAACGTGACGATGTTCATCGCCGCCGCCATCCTGTTTATGCTGGGCACCGGGCCGGTGCGCGGGTTTGCCGTTACGATGGTGCTCGGCATCATCACCACAGTTGTGACTGCGGTGACGATGACACGCATGATGATTGCCGTGTGGTACCGCGTCGCGCGGCCCACCAAGATTCCGTTCTAAGGAGTGCCCGCCATGAAGCTTCTGCGGATCATTCCGGACGATACCAAATTCCCGTTCATGCGCTTCCGTCGCATCTCTTACCCGTTTTCCGCAATCCTGTCGGTCATATCGGTTGTCGCCTTCATTGTAGTCTCGATGAATTTCGGCATCGATTTCACAGGCGGCACGCTGATCGAGATCCAGTCGAAGGGCGGGAAGTTCGACGTTGCTTCCGTTCGTGAGCAAGCTTCCGATCTGGCGCTCGGCGAAGTGGAAGTGCAAGAGTTTGGCGATAAGGGCGAGGTATCCTTGCGTTTCGGCCTTCAACAAGGTGGCGACAAGGCACAACAGCAGGTCGTCGAGAAGGTGAAGGCCGCCTTTGAAAAGGATTTCGAATTCCGCCGCATCGAAGTCGTGGGTCCGCGCATTTCCGGCGAACTCGTGCAATCTGGAACACTTGGCATCGTGCTCGCGATTCTGGCGGTTCTTGTTTATCTCTGGTTCCGCTTCGAATGGCAGTTCGCGATCGGCGCGGTCATCGCGACCTTGCACGATCTTGTGTTGACCATCGGCTTTTTTGCGATCACGCAGATCGAGTTCAACATGACTTCGATCGCGGCCATTCTCACGATTGTCGGCTTCTCGCTCAACGATACGGTGGTGGTGTTTGACCGCATCCGCGAAATGTTGCGTCGTTACAAAAAGATGCCAATCGACGAATTGCTCGACATCGCAATCAATTCCACCCTCTCGCGCACCATCTACACGTCGGTGACGACGGCGCTTGCTTTGCTTGCCCTTGTGCTGTTCGGCGGCTCGGTCATTCAAGGCTTCTCCTATGCCATGATCTTCGGCGTGATCGTCGGTATCTATTCGACCGTGTTCATTGCCGCACCCGTGCTGATCTATCTTGGTGTGCGTGTATCGGGTGAAGCGATGGCAGAAGAAGGATCGGCCAAAGCGGCCGAGACCTCTTCGCGATGAGTGTGGGGGAGCGGCCTAAGGGCTTCGTCCCCGGCCGTTTTCCGATCGATGCCTATGGCAATGGCGGGTTCCGCTTTGCCGACATGTCACACAAGGGATCGATCCTCGCGCTGCCGTCCGGCATTTATGCGTGGCCGCCTTTGTCCATCGCCGAACTGACGCCGCAGAGTTTCGATCTCGTCCGTCGTGAAGTTGGCGTGATCGATACGCTGTTGATAGGCACTGGGGCCGATCCCGCCTTTCTCGACGATGCGATTGTGTGGCGCTTGCGCGAAGGACGTATGGCGGTTGATGCCATGACAACGGGGTCGGCAGCGCGGACCTACAACATCATGCTGGGCGAAAATCGCCGTGTGGCTGCCGCCCTGATTGCGGTGCCATGATGGACGCGATCGCGACAAGCTTGCGCGAAGTGGATGCAGCGCAATTCTTCGCGGCCTTGTTCATCCCCGAAGAACAGCGTTCGGCTGTGATGGTTCTGCGCACATTCGCCGCCGAGATGGCGCGCATTCCGTTCCTGGTATCCGAACCGATGCTTGGCGAAATTCGCTTTCAATGGTGGCATGAGGTGCTGGCCGGTGAGCGCGAAGGTGAGGCCGCAGCCCATCCGCTTGCGTCGGCCTTGTTACAGACCGTGTGCAAACATTCGCTGCCCATTGCAGCGCTGCAAGGTTTGATCGCAGCGCGTGTCGAGGATCTGTATGCCGATCCGCCCCCGACAATGAACGATCTCGAGGGCCGTTTGGGCGAGTGCCATTCCGTGCCGTATCGGCTAGCCTCGATGATCCTTGTTCCGCATTCATCGGCATCTGTCGCCGATGTGGCCGGGCATGGCGGGGTGGCGGAGGGGCTGGCGCATCTGCTCGCGCATTGGCCGCTTTTGCTGCGGCGTTCGCGTGTGATGATCCCGCAGGATGTGATGGCGCAATTCGGTTTGAGCCGCGAGAGTGTGTTGGCGGGGACAGCATCGGCCCAGACACGCACGGCACTGCGCCATATTGCAGGGCTTGCAGAAAAGCATCGCGCGCAGGCTACGGCAGCTTTGGTGGGATTACGCGATTCCGAAGCGCCAGCATTTCTGCCACTTGCTTTGGTGGATCCACTTTTGAAGCGTGTGCACCGGACGCTACCGGACGACGTCGCCTCTCTGCCGCAATGGCGGATTCAATTCTGTCTCTGGCGTGCATCGCGCCGCGATGTTGCGAAGATGTTTTGAATCGCGCGCGTTATTCCGCCGCTTCTTTCACAGCGCCGCCCAGCCATGCCGCCATGTCCGATTTCGCGCGCGCAGTGATGGCACGTTTTTTCGCGGCCGCTTTGTCCGCTCCGCGCAAGCGCTTCCCATCGGGTGCCTTGGGTGAAAAATCCAAGGGCGGGAACAGGCCGAAATTGATATTCATCGGCTGGAAGGAACGCGGGCCATTATCGATGGTTTCGATATGACCGCCGGTAATATGGTTGATGAGTGCGCCTAATGCACTTGTCACAGGCGGCGGCGAGGCAACGTCTTCCAGACGTTCTGCCGCAGCGAAGCGGCCTGTCGCCAAACCGATGGCAGCGCTCTCGACATAGCCTTCGCAGCCGGTGATTTGCCCGGCAAAACGCAGACGCGGCATCGCTTTCAGGCGCAAGGTATTGTCGAGCAATCGCGGTGAATTAAGGTAAGTGTTGCGATGCAATCCGCCGAGCCGAGCAAATTCGGCATTTTCCAAACCGGGAATCGTCCGGAAGATGCGCACCTGCTCGCCATGCTTCAACTTTGTTTGGAAACCGACCATATTATAGAGCGTGCCGAGCGCGTTATCCTGCCGCAATTGCACGACGGCATAAGCTTTTACGGTTGGATTGTGCGCGTTGGTGAGGCCCATCGGTTTCATCGGGCCGTGGCGCAAAGTTTCCGGGCCGCGCTCCGCCATCACTTCAATGGGCAAGCATCCGTCGAAATAGGGCGTGCCTTCCCATTCCTTGAAGCTGGTCTTGTCGCCATCGATGAGCGCCTGCACGAAGGCTTCATATTGTGCGCGATCAAGCGGACAATTGATGTAATCGGCACCGGTGCCGCCTGGACCCTGCTTGTCGTAGCGCGATTGAAACCACGCCTTCGTCATGTCGATGGAATCGAAATGCACGATGGGGGCGATGGCATCGAAAAAGGCGAGTGAGGTTTCGCCGGTGAGGCCAAGGACGGCTTCGGCGAGCGCAGGCGAGGTGAGGGGGCCAGTGGCGATGATGACGCTGTCCCAATCCTCGGGAGGAATGGTGGCCACTTCCTCGCGGCGGATCTCGATGAGGGGCTCGGCTTCAAGCTTTGCTGTCACAGCGGCGGAGAAGCCGTCCCGATCGACAGCGAGCGCGCCGCCCGCGGGCACCTGATGTGAATCCGCGGATGCCATGATGAGCGAATTCATCATCCGCATTTCATGATGCAGTAATCCAACCGCGTTCTGGTCGGAATCGTCGGACCTGAAGGAGTTAGAGCAAACGAGTTCTGCCAGACCATCGGTCTTATGCGCATCGGTGCCGCGGATGGGCCGCATCTCATGCAAGATGACGGGGACGCCGGCACGGGCGATCTGCCAGGCTGCTTCTGATCCGGCGAGGCCGCCGCCAATGATGTGAATGGGTTTGTGAGCGCTCATGAGCGGGATGTAGCGCGAGGCCTCGCGCAATGAAAGGCCCAAACAAAAACCCGCCGGCAGAGGGGATGCCAGCGGGTCTTGCCTCGGGGAGAGAGCTTGAATTCGAAAGTTAGAAGGCCGAAGCCATTAGGCAGCTTTGGCACTCTTCTTCGCGACAAAGCGGATTTCGCCGCGCGCGATGCCGAGATCGTGCAGGTCACGGTCCGACAATTGCGAGAGTTCGCGGACAGTGTTGCGGTAGGACGCCCAACGGCGCAGGCGCTTGGCGAGAGTGTTTACAACCAACATGGCAATTCTCCTGAAGTTGTGCGGTCTGATCGGTCTTGGACGGCAATTTCGCCGCCTTGTTGCAGTGCATATAGGTTTTGTTGCGCTGCACAGGTAGCGGCTTTGCTTAAGGGCAGGTATGCAAAAAAAGCATGAAGATATTAATTTATCTTAATCATCATGCGTGATGCGCATGGATTGTGACAAGATTGTGGCATTTTTAGATTTGGGGCCTCGCGAAGGCTCGGGCGGCCATTCGGCCTCTGAGCGCCTGCGGCGCTTTCTTGTTCTGCGGCGTCGCGAAGGCTCGGGCGGCCATTCGGCCTCTGATCGCCTGCTGCGTTTTTTTGGGGGGGCCTCGCGAAGGCTCGGGCGGCCAGTCGGCCTTTAAGTGCTAGCCGAAAGAACCACGCGCTTCATTGCGATGAGGGCGCTTGCGCCTTACTCACTCCGCCGCTTTGCTCTTCTTGATCGGGCGTCGCTCCAGCACTTCCTTGAGAAAGCGGCCAGTATGGCTTTCCTTGGACTTGGCAATCACTTCGGGCGTGCCTTGCGCGACGATTTTGCCGCCACCATCGCCACCCTCTGGCCCAAGGTCGAGCACCCAATCGGCGGTCTTGACCACTTCGAGATTGTGCTCAATCACCACGACCGTATTGCCCTGCTCGACAAGCTCATGCAGCACTTCGAGGAGTTTGGCGACGTCGTGGAAATGCAGACCCGTGGTCGGTTCGTCGAGAATGTAGAGCGTGCGTCCCGTGGAGCGGCGCGACAATTCCTTCGACAGTTTCACGCGTTGCGCTTCGCCGCCCGAAAGCGTTGTCGCTTGCTGGCCGACCTTGATGTAATCTAGTCCGACGCGCGCGAGTGTTTCCATCTTTTCGCGAATGGACGGCACGGCTTTGAAAAGCTGTGCAGCTTCCTCGACTGTGCTGTCGAGCACATCGGCGATGGATTTGTCGCGATACTTGACTTCGAGCGTTTCACGATCGTAGCGCTTGCCTTTGCAGACATCGCAAGTGACGTAAACATCAGGCAGGAAGTGCATCTCAATCTTGATGACGCCATCGCCTTGGCAGGCTTCGCAGCGTCCGCCCTTCACGTTGAAGGAGAAGCGGCCCGGCTGATAGCCGCGGGCTTTCGCTTCCGGCAAACCGGCGAACCATTCGCGGATCGGTGTGAAGGCGCCAGTATAAGTCGCGGGATTCGAACGCGGTGTGCGGCCAATCGGCGATTGGTCGATGTCGATCACCTTGTCGAGATGTTCCAGCCCTTCGATCTTGTCGAAGGGAGCTGGATGTTCGAGCGCACCGTTCAGGCGACGTGCCGCTGCTTTGTAGAGTGTGTCGATGATGAGCGTCGATTTGCCGCCGCCTGAAACCCCCGTGATGCAGGTGAAGGTGCCGAGCGGAATTTCGGCTGTCACATTCTTCAGATTGTTGCCGCGTGCACCGGTCAATTTCAGCGTGCGGCCCTTTTGCGGCTTGCGGCGCTGGTCAGGCACTTTCACCATCAATTCACCGGTGAGATATTTTCCAGTGAGTGATTTCTTTGATTTCATAATGTCGGCGGGCGTACCCTGCGCGATGATCTGGCCGCCATGAATGCCGGCACCGGGGCCAACATCGACAACGTGATCGGCCTGCAAAATCGCATCCTCATCATGCTCCACCACGACAACCGTGTTGCCCAGATCGCGTAACCGTTTCAGCGTGCCAAGCAAACGCTCATTATCGCGTTGATGCAGTCCGATGGACGGTTCATCGAGTACGTAAAGCACGCCAGTCAGACCGGAGCCAATTTGCGAAGCCAAGCGAATGCGCTGGCTTTCGCCACCCGACAATGTGCCCGAAGCGCGCGAGAGCGTCAGGTAATCCAGCCCAACATCAAGCAGGAAGACGAGGCGGTCGCGAATTTCCTTAAGAATACGCCCGGCAATTTCATTCTGTTTGGCATTAAGCTTCTTCGGTAGTTTCTCGAACCATGCTAGCGCATCACGGACCGACAATTCGGTCACGACGGAGATCGGTTCCCTGTCGATTTTCACCGCCAGCGCTTCGGGCTTCAGACGCATGCCTTTGCACTTCGCGCAGGGCGTCTCCGACATGTAGCGGCCGATTTCCTCACGCGTCCAATCGGAATCGGTCTCGCGATAGCGGCGCTCGAGATTGTTCACGACACCTTCGAACGGCTTCTTCACGTCATAGGCGCGCATTCCGTCATCATAGGAAAAACGGATTTCGCGATCGCCCGAGCCGTAGAGCAGCATATCACGCACTTCGCGGGACAACTCCTTGAATGGAGCTGTCATCTTAAAGCGATAGGACCGCGACAGCGCTTCCAGCGTCTGACCGTAATAGGGCGAGGAGGATTTCGCCCAAGGTGCAATTGCACCATCCTTCAGAGAGCGCGTGTCATCCGGCACGACGAGATCGGCGTCGATCGTCATCTCATGGCCGATGCCATCGCATTCCGGGCAGGCACCGAACGGATTGTTGAACGAGAACAGGCGCGGCTCAATTTCCGGGATGGTGAAGCCGGATTCTGGGCAGGCGAATTTCTGCGAGAACATCACCCGCTTCGGCTGTCCCTTATCGTCCTTTTCATCGGCATATTCGATGATCGCAATACCATCGGCGAGTTCGAGAGATGTTTCGAAACTCTCGGCAAGACGGGCGGCGAGATCGGCCTTCACGACGATGCGGTCAACCACCACATCGATGTCATGCTTGAATTTCTTGTCGAGCGCAGGTGCATCGGCAATTTCATAATAGGTGCCGTCGATCTTCACGCGCTGGAAGCCGCGCTTCATGTAATCGGCGAGTTCCTTTTTGTATTCGCCCTTGCGGCCGCGCACGACGGGCGCGAGCAGGTAGAGCCGCGTCTTCTCCGGCAAAGCGAGCACGCGGTCGACCATCTGCTGCACGGTCTGGCTTTCGATTGGCAGGCCGGTGGCAGGCGAATAGGGTATGCCGACGCGCGCCCACAATAGACGCATATAATCGTAGATCTCGGTGACGGTGCCGACGGTCGAGCGCGGATTTTTCGACGTGGTCTTCTGCTCAATGGAGATGGCGGGTGACAGGCCGTCGATCTGATCGACATCCGGCTTCTGCATCATCTCGAGGAATTGGCGGGCATAGGCCGAGAGGCTCTCGACATAACGGCGCTGGCCCTCAGCATAGATCGTGTCAAAGGCGAGCGAGGATTTGCCTGAGCCCGATAGGCCGGTGAACACAACGAGGCGATCACGTGGAATGGTTAAATCCACATTCTTGAGATTGTGCTCGCGCGCACCACGGATCGTAATGGAGCGATTGTCGGCGCGGGGCGCCTTGTCGAAGAGATCGTCGAGGGACATCGGAGGACCGTAACGGATCGGGCGATTTTGCCGCACTGCATACATAGGTCGTCGGTCGCCCCGGCGACAGGGCTGGCGACGCGTGAGGCCGCTTTTCCCCTGCAATTCAGCTTGCATCGGGAGATTGGTAATGTTAGGAACAAAACTAGAACATTGCCGCTTTTTGGTGGATAAGGCAGGGTCTATGGGCGCGAGCTAGGACACCTTGCTCTAAGGTCCAAATCGCATTTTTCGGAGGATGGAACATGGCGGGCAGCGTCAACAAGGTCATTCTGGTCGGCAATCTCGGGCGCGACCCGGAGGTCCGCCGCCTTAACAATGGCGAGCCTGTGGTGAACCTTTCGGTCGCGACCTCGGAAACCTGGCGCGACAAGGCGTCGGGTGAGCGCAAGGAGCGCACCGAGTGGCACAAGGTCGTCATCTTCAATGAAAACCTCGCCAAGATTGCCGAGCAATATCTGAAGAAGGGCTCGACGGTTTATCTTGAGGGCCAGCTCCAGACGCGTAAATACACCGACAAGGATGGTGCGGAGAAGTATACGACCGAGGTCGTGCTGCAGCGCTATCGCGGCGAACTCACGCTTCTGGGTGGACGCGGGCAGGGCAGCGGCGATTCTGACGAGGGTGGCTCGGTCGGCTATTCCGGCGGCGGGCGCGGCGGCGATTTCGGTCGCTCCTCGCCCATGGATCGTCAGCCAGCACCCGCCGGTCGTGGCGCCATGGATGACGATATTCCGTTCTGAGCCGCGTATTGGTTGTGCGCCGTTCGCAGGCGCAACGAAATAAGTCGGTGAAACGCGCCGCGCGATGTGATGATTTGAAGGCGGTCCGCGAGGGCCGCCTTTGTGGTTTTGTTCTGGCAGATGAAAGACATCTGCTGCCGACAACTGGCTGATTTCGAACGGGAGTGACGAATTTGGCGTATGATAGCGAAGCGATGGCCGCAGCCTTGAGCGAATGGGTTGCCATCGAAAGCCACACCTACGACATGCCAGGTGTGAATCGTATGATGGATCTGGTTGCAGCTTCGGTCGCAGGTAGCGGTATTGCGGTGGAAAGGATTGCGGGGCGCGACGGTCTTGGCGACATGCTGACGCTTCGTGCAGGCCCCAACAATGGCAAGAAGCCCGTTGTCATTCTCAGCCATCTCGACACGGTGCATCCGCTAGGCACGCTCGCAAAAGATTTGCCGATCCGTCGCGAGGGCGACAGGCTTTATGGCCCCGGTATCTACGATATGAAGGGCGGGGCCTTCCTCGCGCTCGAAGCTTTCAAAACGGTGCTCGCTGCCAATGTCGCGCAAGTGCCGCTCGTCTTCATGTTCACGCCGGATGAGGAAATCGGTTCGCCGATTTCGCGCATGGCGATTGAAGCCGAAGGCAAAAAGGCACAGGCCGTACTGGTTACCGAACCGGCACGTGATGGGGGCAAGATCGTTACCGCGCGAAAGGGTGTCGGTCGTTTCGACGTCCATGTCGAAGGCCGTCCGGCCCATTCTGGCACGAGCCACGAGAAGGGGCGCAATGCGATTGGCGAAGCGGCCAAGCAGATCGTCGCGATTCAAGCCATGACCGATTATGCGCGTGGCATCACGACAACGGTCGGCATGGTTAAGGGTGGGACTGCAGCCAACACTATTCCACAACATGCCTCATTTTGCGTGGATTTGCGGGTACGCACCGTGGCCGATGGCGAGGAAATGACCCAAAAAATTATGGGCCTTATCGCGTCGGATCCGGACATTAAGGTGAAGGTGACCGGTGACATGAACCGCCCGCCCTTCGAGAAGACGCCGGAAGTGGCCGCTTTGTTCGAGCGTGCGCGGCATATTGCTCAGGGGCTCGGCATCGATCTTGTCGACGTGCCGCAAACGGGTGGTGGATCGGACGGCAATTTCACAGCGGTCTATGGCATTCCAACGCTTGATGGGCTTGGCATCGATGGGGACGGCGCGCATACGCTGCACGAACATGCGCTCGTGTCTTCGCTTGGCGAGCGGGCAAGGTTGATGGATGCTCTGCTGCGTGACTTCCGCTGATTGGCGATCGCAGGATGGCGGGCCTTTAACCCGCCATCACGGCTTTGACGCCATCGATGACGAATTGAACCGCCATGGCGGCAAGAATGACGCCAAGTAGGCGCGTCAGAACCACATTGCCAGTGACGCCCAGAAGGCGGGCTATACGCGAAGCCAGCAGAAAACTGACAAGACACGTCAGAACCACCAAGGCGATCACGCCGATTAGCACGCCAAGCCGAACGGTGTCGCCTTGCGCGCGGCCTGCAAGCAGCAGGATAGCCGTGATTGCGCCGGGACCAGCCATCAACGGAATGCCCAGCGGAAAGGCGGCGATGTTGCGGATGTGATCCTCGGTGATCGCTTTCTCCGCCGTCTCGGCTTTGCTTTCCTGACCTCCGCCGAACACCATCTGATAGGCGATGGTGAATAGCAAAAGCCCGCCGGCGATCCGGAAGGCCGGAAGCGAGATACCGAGCGCGTTGATGAGCGGCGCGCCGCCTAATGCGGTCGCTGTCATGATGACGAAAGCGATCAAAACCGCCCTGATGGCAACCTGCCGCCGCATAGCCGGCGTCATACCCGGCGTGAGGCTCAGAAAGAGCGGCGCGAGCCCCGGCGGGTCCACGGTCACGATCAGCGTGACAAGAGCGGAAATGATAAAATCGTCCAGCATTACGCCACTCAATACACGGTTTTCAGCGCTGCCAAGCGTTCTTTCCAGGGCCTTGTCGGTGGGTTTTTTGGCTGGCATCGTAAGTTATTGAAATAACGAGAAAAAAAACCCTTTCATGCGGACGGCGAAACTGGCCTTTCGGAGTGGAATCGGGTAGGTATTGCGAGTCGTTTTTCAAACGGATTCACGCCTTGTCAGAGCATGACGAAAAGGGGTCCGGCCCGGACACGCACGATATCCGGCCGGTCTCGATTACCGATGAAATGAAGCGGTCCTATCTCGATTACGCGATGAGCGTCATCGTGAGCCGTGCGTTGCCAGACGCGCGCGACGGGTTGAAGCCCGTGCATCGCCGCATTCTCTATTCGATGTACGAAAACGGCTACACGCCGGATAAGCCCTATCGCAAATCGGCGCGCATCGTCGGCGACGTGATCGGTAAATATCACCCGCATGGCGACCAATCGATTTACGATGCGCTTGTGCGCATGGCGCAGGACTTTTCGATGCGCCTGCCGCTTGCGGACGGGCAGGGTAATTTCGGCTCCGTCGACGGCGATCCTGCGGCGGCGATGCGTTACACGGAAGTGCGGCTTGCCAAGCCTGCCATGTCGTTGCTCGACGATCTCGACAAGGACACGGTCGATTTTCAGCCTAACTACGATGGCTCCGAACATGAGCCGACCGTCATTCCGGCCCGCTTTCCCAATCTTCTTGTCAATGGTGCGGGCGGTATCGCCGTGGGCATGGCGACGAACATTCCGCCGCATAATCTCGGCGAGCTGGTGGATGCCTGCACGGCCTATATCGAAGATCCCGCGATTTCGATCGATCAATTGATCGACATCGTACCGGGACCGGATTTCCCGACGGGTGGCAGCGTTCTCGGACGCGGTGGCATCCGTGCGATGTATCATCTGGGCCGTGGCTCAATCATCATGCGTGCGAAGACGGAGATCGAGGAGATCCGCAAGGATCGCGAGGCGATCATCGTCACCGAAATTCCGTATCAGGTGAACAAAGCTTCTCTGATTGAGAAGATTGCCGACCTCGTGCGCGAAAAGCGCGTGGAAGGAATTTCCGATCTGCGTGACGAATCCGACCGTGACGGCATGCGCATCGTGATTGAGTTGAAGCGCGATTCCGTTGCCGATGTCGTGCTCAACCAGCTCTTTCGCTTTACGCCGCTGCAGACTTCGTTTGGCGCGAACATGGTGGCGCTCAATGGCGGTCGTCCGGAAACGCTGAACCTTAAGGATTTCATCCGCGCCTTTATCGATTTTCGTGAAGTCGTCGTCAGCCGACGCACGAAATATCTGCTCAATAAGGCGCGTGACCGCGCGCATGTTTTGGTCGGCCTCGGCATTGCGGTGGCCAATATCGATGAGGTGATCCATCTCATACGCACCGCGCCTGATCCGAATACGGCGCGCGAGCGTCTGATGGATCGCGACTGGCCGGCCCGCGATGTCGAGAGCCTCTTGTTGCTGATCGACGATCCGCTGCATCGGATGTCGGAAGCGGGCACTTATCGCCTGTCAGAGGCGCAGGCACGCGCCATTCTCGATTTGCGCTTGCAGCGTCTCACGGCGCTGGGCCGAGACGAAATTGGCGATGAGCTTAACAAGCTTGCGACCGAGATTGCGGATTATCTCGATATTCTGCGCTCGCGCGTGCGCATTATGCAGATCATCAAGGACGAACTCACGGAAGTGAAGACGGCCTTTGCTACGCCGCGCAAGACGCAGTTGCAGGAATCTGAATCCGATTTCGACGATGAAGATCTGATCCAGCGCGAAGATATGGTCGTGACCGTGTCTCATGCCGGCTACATCAAGCGCGTGCCGCTCTCGACCTACCGGGCGCAACGGCGTGGTGGCAAGGGCCGCTCTGGCATGCAGACGCGAGATGAGGATTTCGTCTCGCGCTTGTTTGTCGCGACGACGCATACGCCGGTGCTGTTCTTCTCGTCGAAGGGCCGCGTCTATAAGGAGAAGGTTTGGCGTCTGCCATTGGCCGCTCCGCAGGCGCGCGGCAAGGCGCTCGTGAACATGTTGCCGCTCGAGGGTATGGAGCGCATCACTACGATCATGCCGCTGCCCGAGGACGAGCAGCAATGGGACACGCTCGATGTGATGTTTGCGACATCGTCGGGCAATGTCCGCCGCAATAAGTTGAGTGACTTTGTTCAGGTCAATCGCGCTGGCAAAATCGCGATGAAACTCGATGAGGGCGATTCCATCGTCGACGTTCAGATCTGCAAACAGGAAGACGACGTCCTGCTGACAACGGCTGTGGGTCAATGCATCCGCTTCCCGGTCGATGATGTGCGTGTCTTCAAAGGTCGCGATTCCACAGGCGTGCGCGGCATTGCGCTCGCCAAGGACGACACGGTTATTTCACTCGCCATTCTGTGGCATGTCGAAGCAACTGCCGATGAGCGGGTTGCCTATCTCAAAATGCGCCGCGCCATTAATGGTGAAGCGCAGGCGGAGGAGGGTGCTTCCGATCAGGAGGAAGCGGCCGGGGATTTGTCGCTGTCGCAAGAGCGTTATGCCGATCTTTCAGCGCGCGAACAGATCATTCTCACCCTTTCTGAGAATGGTTATGGCAAGCGTAGCAATGCCTATGAATATCGCGTCACAGGGCGCGGCGGCAAAGGCATCGTTGCGATGACAGTGAACGAGCGCAATGGCCGTCTGATCGCATCCTTCCCAGTGGAGCCGTCCGATCAGATCATGCTGGTCACAAATGGCGGCCAGTTGATCCGCTGCCCCGTCGAGGGCATCCGCATTGCAGGACGTTCGACACAGGGCGTGATCGTGTTCAATACCGCTGACGATGAACAGGTCGTCTCGGTGGAGCGCATTTCGGAAGATAATGAGGGCGAGGAAGGTGGCGAGAGCGGCGAGGCTTGATGCCTGTCGCACGCCGTCTGGCTCCAGCGCCGCTGGTTTGAACGGGGAATTCAGCATGCGCATCGGTCTCTACACGGGATCTTTCGATCCGCTCACAAACGGCCATGTCGATATTCTGCAGCAGGCACTGCGCGTGCTCGACACGGTGGTTGTCGCGATCGGCGTGCATCCCGGTAAGACGCCTCTGTTCTCGGTCGATGAGCGGTCGGCGATGATTGAGAAGGCCGTGCCGGGCGTGTCGGTTGTCACGTTCGACGGGCTTGCGATCGATGCCGCGCGCGCCCATAAAGCGTCTCTAATGGTACGCGGTCTCCGCGACGGCACCGATCTCGATTATGAAATGCAGATGGCGGGCATGAACGGCACGATGGCGCCCGAGATTGGCACGCTGTTTTTTCCCGCGTCGCCCGCCGTGCGTCCGATCACCGCGACGCTTGTCCGTCAGATCGCTAAAATGGGTGGGGATGTCTCTGCCTTTGTTCCGCCCGATGTGGCGGCCAAGTTGAAAGCGAAATTCGCTTAAGTTTCGCCTGATTGATAGCGGGTTGTTCCCGCCTAACCTCACGGAGTGATCCATGTTTCGTCGTGCTTTTCTGGCCGGTATGGCCTCGTTTGCGGCGCTTGCGCCGTCCTTCGCGCAGAATGCAGCGAAGGCCCCGGCCACCGATCCGCAGAACACGCTCTTTCTCGACACTAAGGACGGACGCATCGTCATCAAATTGCGGCCCGATCTCGCGCCCAAGCATGTCGAACAGTTGAAGACGCTCGCCAAACGCGGCTTCTACAACAATGTCGTATTCCATCGCGTGATCGACGGTTTCATGGCGCAGACGGGCGACCCGACGGGAACCGGCACCGGCAAGTCCGATCTGCCGAATGTTCCGGCTGAGTTTTCGCGTGAGCCGTTCAAGCGCGGCACAGTTGGTATGGCCCGCGCGCAGGATCCGAATTCGGCAAATTCTCAATTCTTCATCTGCTTCGGCGATGCGCCTTTCCTCAACGGCCAATACACTGTTGTCGGTGAGGTCGTCTCTGGCATGGATGTGGTCGACAAGATCAAGAAGGGCGATCAGCGCAACAATGGCATGGTCACCGCGCCCGACAAGATCGTGAAGATGCAAGTGGCGGCGGACGCCAAGTAATTCGTGCACTATCAACGACACTGAGAGAGCCAGGTAAAGGAACGACAATGGCTGACGACAATACGCTGATCCTCGAAACCACGAAGGGTAATGTGACGATCCAGATGCGTCCGGATCTCGCTCCCAACCATGTGGCGCGCATCAAAGAACTCGCTAATGATGGCTTTTACGATGGTGTTGTGTTTCACCGCGTGATCGACGGCTTCATGGCGCAGACGGGCGACCCGACCGGGACTGGCATGGGCGGTTCGGGCCAGAAGCTCAAGCAGGAGTTCAACGATGCGCCACATGAGCGCGGCACCTGCTCGATGGCGCGCGCGCAGAACCCGGATTCGGCGGACAGCCAATTTTTCATCTGCTTCGACGATGCCGGTTTCCTCGACCGCCAATATACGGTCTGGGGGCAGGTGGTCGACGGCATGGATAATGTCGACAAGATCAAGCGTGGCGAGCCGGTCATCGAACCCGATCAGATCGTGAAGGCCTATATGGCGACCAATCCGCACTGAGTAAAAAAGAGCCCGCCGGTTTGTGTCCCCCAACGGGACGCCGGCGGGCTTTACGCAAGACCTGCAATTCTCACTGAAAGCGCAGGTTGAAAAGGTCTCCGATTCCCCCGCAATCTTCTTGGGGACCGTGACCTGAAACTAGACCATAACGCCCATAATAAGCAATAGACCCCAAAGCGAAGGGTCCGGTTAGGGTAAATGATCCGTTAATGCCGGAAGTTTAGCCTATGCATGTCAGCCTCTTCGATTTCGACTTGCCCGAAGACCGGATCGCACTGCGGCCAGTAGCGCCACGCGATGCAGCGCGGATTCTCGTTGTCAGGCCGGAGAATGCGTTGCGCTTCGACGATCGGATCGTGCGCGAACTGCCGGATTTGCTGCAACCGGGCGACATTTTGGTGGCCAACGATACGCGCGTCATTCCGGCGCGGCTTTTTGGCGTGCGCGTGCGCGGCGAGAGTGCGGCGCGGATCGAGGCGATGCTGCATCAACGCGTCAGTGGCGAGCGCTGGCGGGCTTTTCTGCGTCCGGCAAAGAAAGTGGACATTGGTGAGCGCATCCGTTTCGGCGACGCGTCTGCGGGCGGCGCTTTGCATCTGGCATCGCTCGAGGCCGAATTGATCGAGAAAGGTGAGGGCGGCGAGGCACTGTTGCAATTTTCGTTGACCGGGCCCGCACTCGACGAAGCGATCGCACGCATCGGCCATCTTCCTTTGCCGCCTTACATTGCGGGCAAGCGGCCCGAAGATGAGCACGACCGCAAAGATTACCAGACGCTTTTCGCCGAGAAAGAAGGTGCGGTTGCAGCGCCGACGGCGGGATTGCATTTCACGCCGGAGTTGATGGAGCGGCTTGCGAAAGCCGGGATTGAAACCGCGCGCGTGACGCTGCATGTCGGTGCAGGCACATTCCTGCCGATGAAGGCGGAGGATACACGCGACCACATCATGCATGCGGAGTGGGGCGATATCACTCCCGAGACGGCAGCCCAATTGAATGCCGCGCGGGCAAGAGGCGGGCGGATCGTGGCCATCGGCACGACATCGATGCGGCTACTCGAAAGTGCGGCGGCTGACGATGGTACGATCAAGCCGTTTGCTGCTGCGACGGATATCTTCATCACGCCTGGCTATCGCTTCAAAGCAGTCGACGCGCTGATGACGAATTTCCATTTGCCGAAGTCAACGCTGTTCATGCTTGTGTCTGCTTTTAGCGGACTTGATTGTATGAAGGCTGCTTATGCGCATGCGATTGCGCAGGGATATCGTTTTTATTCCTATGGCGATGCATCGCTTCTCTTCCCGAAGCGCGAGGGCAATTCATGAGTGCAGCGGCGTTCGGATTCAGCGTTTTTGCGTATGACGGCCGCGCGCGGCAGGGTGAAATCACGATGCCGCGCGGCACGATCCGGACGCCGGCTTTCATGCCCGTCGGTACGGCTGGAACCGTCAAGGCCATGTATGCCGATCAGGTCCGCGCGCTCGGTGCCGATATCGTTTTGGGTAATGTCTACCATCTGATGCTCAGGCCTGGGGCGGAGCGTGTCGCCTCCTTGGGGGGGCTTCATCATTTCATGGGCTGGCCGCATCCAATCCTCACCGATTCCGGCGGCTTTCAGGTCATGTCGCTCGCGCAATTGCGTAAGCTCAACGAGCGCGGCGTGATCTTCCAATCGCATATTGACGGTTCCAAACACGAATTGACGCCGGAGCGTTCGATCGAGATTCAAGGCCTGCTCGGCTCCGACATTCAGATGCAACTCGACGAATGCGTGAAACTTCCGTGCTCTGATCAAGAAGCGGAACGCGCGATGGAATTGTCGCTGCGCTGGGCAGAGCGGTGCAAGACGGCGTTCGGCGATCAACCGGGCAAAGCGATGTTCGGCATCGTGCAGGGCGGCGCCGTTGAAGCGTTGCGCGTGCGCTCGGCCGAAGCGCTCGCTGCGATGGATCTGAAGGGTTACGCAATCGGTGGGCTTGCCGTTGGCGAGCCGCAGGATGTGATGCTGCGCATGATCGATACCGTTGAGCCGGTCATGCCGCAGGCGAAACCCCGCTATCTCATGGGTGTTGGCACGCCGGACGATATCGTCGAGGCGGTGCGGCGTGGCGTCGATATGTTCGATTGCGTGATGCCAACGCGTGCAGGGCGCCATGGGCTGGCATTCTCCCGCTTTGGCAAAATCAATCTGCGCAATGCGCGCCATGCCGACGATCATCGTCCCCTCGATGCTGAATCGACGTGTCCGGCGGCGCGGGATTACAGCCGCGCCTATCTCCATCATCTCGTCAAGGCGGGCGAGATCCTCGGCATGATGCTCATCACCTGGATTAATCTGGCCTATTATCAGGATCTCATGGCGGGTTTGCGCGCGGCCATTGCGGCGGGCCAACTCGACGATTTCATTGCCGAGGCAAAAGCGGGTTGGGCGCGCGGCGATCTTCCGCCCTTATGATCGACAGGGCGGTCTGGCTCGGCTATAGAGCGGCCTCGCTGACAGAGGTACGAAGCCATGACCGGCTCCCGCCGTACGAGTGCCGATCTCGATCCACGCCGCCGCAAGATCCTTTTCCGTGCCTGGCATCGCGGGATTCGCGAAATGGACCTGCTGATGGGCCAGTTTGCAGATGCTGAAATTGGAACACTGACCGAGAGCGAGCTCGATGATTTCGAGGCGTTGATTGAAGTGCCGGACCGCGATCTTTTTTCGTGGATCACGGAAACGGAGGAAGCGCCTTCGAATTACGACACGGCGCTTTTCCGCAGGCTGAAAGTGTTTCACACCCATTCGGGTCCCATCCATCTCTAAAGGCCGCCTGATGGCGGAAGCTTCGGAATTTTTATGCCCCCAAAGTCCTCTCTCAATCCGCTGAAAGAGGCCGAGACCGCGCTTCTGAAAAAAGAGAGCGTGACGCTGTCGTCCGTTCCCGACGGATTTGACGCGCTGGTCTTGGCCGATTTGGCGCGTGCGCTTGCGCGTGCGCTTGCGCGTTCGGGCGAGGGACGTGCGGTGTCGCTGATGATGGTGGCGCGCGATGGCCGCCGCCAAGCGGAGTTGGAGGCGGGCCTCGCTTTCGCGGCCCCTGACATCGAGGTGCTCAGCTTTCCGAATTGGGATTGTCAACCATATGACCGCGCCTCGCCGAATGCCGGGATCGTGGCGCGGCGCATGAACGTGTTGGCGCGGCTCACCGTTGCGCGCGCGGGTGAAGCTAAGCCGCGCATCCTGATTGCGACGGCCAATGGTGTGGTGCAGCGCGTGCCGCCACGCGCGCGTGTTGCGCGCGACTCGCTCGCCATCGCACCGGGCAATGTCGTCGATACGCAGACACTGGCGGCTTGGCTTGAGAATAATGGTTTCTCTCGCGCCTCCACCGTGCGTGAGACGGGCGATTATGCCGTGCGCGGCGGGATCGTCGATCTTTATGCGCCGGGCATGCCGATGCCGGTACGGCTCGATTTCTTCGGTGACACTGTTGAATCGATCCGTAGTTTCGGCGCCGAGACGCAGCGTACGGTCGGCCAGATGCGCGCGCTTGAACTTGTGCCGATGAGCGAAATCCAGCTGACAACTGAGGCCATCAAGCGTTTTCGACAGAATTATGTCGAACGGTTCGGTGCCGCCCAGCGGGACGATCTTCTCTATGAAGCCGTTAGCGAAGGCCGTCGCCCGCCCGGCCTCGAACATTGGTTGCCGTTTTTCTATGACGGGCTCGACACGCTGTTCGATTATGTCGCGGATGTTCCGGTTCTTCTCGATGCGCGTGTCGAGGAAGCCTGCACGCAACGTCGGGCGCAGGTGAAGGATTCCTATGAGGCACGTCTCGGGGCGATGAAAACGCCACAACCGGGCGTGCCGCCTTACAAGCCCGTACCGCCCGATGCTCTCTATCTGACGGAAGAGGAAATCGTCGCTGCGTTCGCATCGGGTTCGGTCGCGCGCTTAACTCCGTTTGCCGAAGCGGGCAGCGCGGGTCGCAAGGTAATCGATCTCGGTGCGCGGGCGGGTCGCAATTTTGCTGCTGAACGTGCACGGCATGATGACAAGGCGGAAGAGGGCAATGTCTTCGACGCGGTGACGGACCATGTCCGTGCGTTGCAGGATAAGGGCAAACGCGTGATCGTTGCGGCGTGGTCCGAAGGTGCTCGCGAGCGTCTTGGCCATGTTCTGGCCGATCATAAGTTAAAGGATCAATCCCCGGCGGCCACGCTTGCCGAAGCGTTGGCGTTGCCGCCCAAGCGGATTGGGCTCGCTCTGTGGGGGCTTGAGACAGGGTTTGAGACAGAGACCCTCGCTGTCATCGGTGAACAGGATATTCTCGGCGACCGGCTTGTGCGCCGCGCCCGGCGCGTGAAGCGCGCGCAGGATTTCATCAGCGAAGTTGCCACGCTTACGCCGGGCGATCTTGTCGTCCATGTCGATCACGGTATTGGGCGTTTTGTGGGCCTCAAGCAGATCGATGTTGGCGGTGCGCCGCATGATTGCGTCGAGATCCATTATGCCGAGCAGGCGAAGCTCTACCTGCCAGTCGAAAATCTCGAATTGCTGTCGCGCTACGGCTCGGAAGACACCGAGATTGCACTCGACCGGCTCGGCGGTGGTGCATGGCAGGCGCGCAAGGCGAAGCTCAAAGAGCGCATTCGCGAGATGGCGCATGCGCTCATCAAGATTGCAGCCGAACGTATGCTACGCGAAGCGCCACGGCTTGCGACGCCCGATGGTCTTTACGACGAATTTTGCGCGCGGTTTCCATATGACGAGACTGAGGATCAGCTTAATTCCATTGAGGCGACGCTTAACGATATGGCATCAGGGCGTCCAATGGACCGGCTCATTTGCGGCGATGTCGGGTTTGGCAAGACAGAAGTTGCGCTGCGTGCCGCCTTCGTCGCAGCACTCTCTGGTAAGCAAGTGGCGATCGTGGTGCCGACGACACTTCTTGCACGTCAGCATTATCGTACTTTTGCGGCACGGTTCGAAGGCTTGCCCGTCACCGTTCGCCAGGCTTCGCGTTTCGTGTCTTCGGCTGAGTTGAAGGCGACGAAAGAAGGATTGGCGGATGGCTCCGTCGATATTGTCGTCGGCACGCATGCGCTGCTCGGCAAGACGATCCAGTTCAAAGATCTCGGCCTGATGGTGATCGATGAGGAGCAACATTTCGGCGTCGGTCATAAAGAAAAACTGAAATCGCTGCGCGCGGAAGTACATGTTTTGACGCTGTCGGCCACGCCGATACCGCGTACGCTGCAATTGGCGCTGACAGGCGTGCGCGAATTGTCGATCATTGCGACGCCGCCGGTCGATCGTTTGGCTGTTCGAACCTTTGTGACGCCCTTTGATCCCTTGACCATTCGAGAGGCCTTGCTGCGTGAACGCTATCGCGGGGGGCAGACCTTTTATGTCTGTCCGCGCATTGAGGATATTGCCGAAGCGCGCGAATTTCTGGGGCGCGAAGTGCCGGAGGCGAAGATTGCCATTGCACACGGGCAAATGCCCGCTTCTGAGCTCGAAAGCATCATGACGGCATTCTATGAAGGCCATTACGATGTGCTTCTTTCTACCGCGATCGTTGAATCCGGGCTCGATATTCCAACCGCCAATACGCTGATCGTGCATCGCGCTGATATGTTTGGCCTGTCGGCGCTCTATCAATTGCGTGGTCGCGTCGGGCGTTCGAAGATTCGTGCTTATGCCCTTTTCACGACGCCGGCCAATCGTACGCTCACGCCGCAAGCGGAGCGCCGGCTCAAAGTGTTGCAATCGCTCGATACTTTGGGTGCAGGGTTCCAGCTCGCGAGCCATGATCTCGATATTCGCGGAGCGGGCAATCTTTTGGGCGACGAGCAATCGGGCCATATCAAGGAAGTCGGCTACGAGCTTTATCAGCAGATGTTGGAAGATGCGGTGACGCAACTCAAGGCTGGGATCGAGGAGGAGACCGAGGCGCAATGGTCGCCCTTAATCACCATCGGCACACCGGTGATGATCCCGGAAGATTATGTCGAGGATCTCACGCTGCGTCTGTCGCTTTACAAGCGCCTGTCTTCGCTGGAGGCGGATGAAGAGATCGATGCGTTTGCCGAGGAAATGGCCGATCGTTTCGGGCCTATTCCGGATGAGGTACGGCAGTTGCTTGGCATTATGCGCATTAAGCTTTTGTGCCGCGCCGTCAATGTCGAGAAGATTGATGCAGGACCGAAAGGCCTGATCTTCGGCTTCAGAGACAATTCCTTCGCGGAACCGGAAGCCCTGATGCGCTACATCATGAAGCAGGGCATTTTGGCAAAGATTCGTCCCGACATGAAAGTTGTGTTCATCGGTGATTATGCGGAAGCGCACGCGCGTCTCGACGGCACACTCGAAAAATTGCGCGATCTTGTGATGCTTGTCGAGAAAAAGGCTACTTAGGCTGCAGGTGCGGCAGTAGCCTGTCTGATCGCAGAGGCGAGATGTTCGGCTGTCTCCGCGCCCGATACGGCATACTTTTGTCCGAATATGAAGAAGGGTACGCCTTGAATGCCGAGATTTTGCGCGGCAGCTATCTCATCGCGCACCGTGTTCTTGTCTTCGTCCGATTGCAACAACGCGGTCAATGCTTCGCGGGGAAATCCAGCTGAAACGCCAATTTCAGTGAGAACATTGGCATCGGCCAAGTTCTTTGCATCGACGAAGAAGGCCCGGAACAAGGCTTCAACCATCGCGTCCTGCCTGTTTCCAAAAGCCCAGCGGATCATGCGATGGGCGTCGAGCGTGTTGGGAGAAATTAGAATTCCTGAAAAATTGAATGCGATGCCGAGTTCCTGCCCGAGTGCATTGAGCCGATCGTGCGCCGGTTTGATCGCGTCGAGAGAGCCGAACTTCTTTTCCATATAGGCCCTGCGGGAAACGCCTTCCGGCGGAATCGTGGGATCAAGTTGATAAGGACGCCAGCGCACTTCGGTTTTGATTTCTGGGACGAGGGTGAGCGCCGCTTCGAGACGTTTCTTTCCAACGTAACACCAAGGGCAGACCACATCCGAGACAACGTCGATTGCAAGCGGTTCAGGCTGTGGCATGACGTTTCTCCTGTGGTGTGAAAATGAAACGCGCGAAGTGGCCATCGTCTGTTAGCGATGCGGTCAACGGATGATGTGCCGTCTCGCCATTGGGGAGGCGCCCAGCCAATGTGCTATCGAGGGTGAAGCGTTGATCGGGGGTAAGATGGAGCGTTGCAAAAGGCATTACGGTGCCTGACACGTTGGCCATAATTGTACCAGGTTGAAGCGGTTGTCCGTCGGCGCGTATCAGCGGCAGAGTGAGCGCTTCACCGAAACCGATCATGCCGGTTTCGTCGCTTGGGCGGAACATGTCCTGCCCGGCGCGATAAAGTGTGATGAGCGTGTCGTCCTTTGTGTGAAAATGATCGCGCAGGCGATGGGAGAGCGGGGCAGGCAAGATCCAGTTGGCCGCGCCATCGGCCTCTGCGGCGCGCAATGCTGTCGCCGATGGATCGGCAATCAGATTGAGTTCGGCACCCGCCAACAATGCGCGTAACGGTCCGAGGATGAGACCGGCTTGCGTTGAAAGAGAAACCGCAGACACGATGCGGCGTTCGCGCGGTCCGCGGTAGGACATTTGCGCGAGGATGGCTTGCGCGAGCAATTGGTCTTGGCTGTGCGTCACAGGTTCTGGTCCATCGCCAAAATCGGCGAGCGTCACGATGGGGCCGTTGCCTAGCTGTGGTGGATGCAACGGGGCCATGCGTTGCGGGGCCTGTCCATCGAATAGATCGGAGAGGGGCGCGGCGTATTCATCGTCGCGCGGTCCGAAATTCCAAATATAGAGTGGCATGGCAAGGCGGCGCGCCTGGTGAATGAAACACCGCAGCGGATCGAAATGATCATAAGCCGCCGACACGAGTGCGCGGGGCTTCAAACGCTGGAGCACAAGCGAAATGGCTGCTTCGTCGAGCACGGGCGAGACAAGACATGGCTTCAAGCCGGCACCGAGCGCGCCCAGCATAGCGAGAAAGGCCGGTGCGCCGTTGGGCAATGCAATCAGGATGGCATCGCCCTGTTTGGCGCCTGCGCTTGCAAAACGACGTGCGACGCGTGTCGCGATATGGTCGAGCGTACGCGCGTTGAAGCGGAGAATGCGGCCATCGATTCCATGGTCGATGAAGGCTGTTTGCTGCGGCTTGTCGACCATGGACGCGCACACGAGATAGCGGATCGTCAAGCCCTGCCAGACGGGATCGTGCAGCAGGAGATCCTTGTTCACGGGGCCACCCAAAGTGTTTCAGGCGCAAAACCGAAGAGGGGTGTTTTCTCAGGGCGCTTCACCCGTGCCGCGCGTGCCAGCCATTGCTCGGATGCGTAAAAAAGCGGAATGACATAGAATTGCGATAATAGAACGCGATCGAGGGCCCGCACAGCGCTGGTAAAATCTTCGCGGCTATTGGACTGCAACATAGCGTCAACCATCGCATCGATGGCGGGCAATTTCGCCCCTGCATAATTGAGGGAGCCTTCGCGCTCGGCGGATTTTCCGCCCCAGCGATTATACTGCTCGTTACCGGGCGAAGGTGATGCGCCCCAGCTGAATTGAATCATGTCGAAATCGAAAGCGGCAACGCGACGCCAATATTGCACGTCGTCGACAAGACGTACTTTCATTGTTACGCCAATCCGCTTGAGCATTTCGGCAAAATTGATGGCGAGTCGTTCCTGCACGCGGCTGACAACAAGAATTTCAAAGTTGAACGGTTCGCCGCGCGCGTTTTGTAGCACGCCATCCTTCAGCGCCCACCCCGCCTTCTGCAATAAAGAGAGGGCTTCCCGTGCAGCTGGGCGGTCGCGTCCCGAGCCATCGGCTTCAAACGGTTTCCACCGGCCTTCGAGAATGTCGGGCCGCACGTCTTTGCTAAACGGGGCCAACAGTTCGCGCTCGCGCGCATTTGCCGTCTGGTTAGCCGATGACAGTGCCGATCCGGCGAAATAGGAATCGGTTCGCTTGTAAAGGCCGTTGAAGAGATGCGCGTTTACCCAATTGAAGTCGAACATCAAGCCCAAAGCTTCACGGACGCGGATGTCGCCGAACAAAGGTTTGCGCGTATTGAAAACGAGGGCGGACATGCCTTTTGGTGTGCCGATCACAATCGGGTCTTTCACCACGCGGCCTTCCTGCACGGCCGGAAAGTCATAATTTGTCAGCCAGCGCGTTGGATTGTCTTCAAGGCGGACATCGTACAGCCCGCCCTTAAAGGCTTCGAACAGCGCGTTTGAATCGCGGAAATAGTCGAAGCGGATTTCGTCGGCGTTATACAGCCCTTTCAGGATAGGCAGATCCTTGCCCCAGAAAGCTGGATTGCGTTTGAACAGAATGCTCTCGCCTGGTTTCATTTGTGCGACGACATAAGGACCAGACCCGACCGGCACAGATAGATCGGTTTCACCAAATTTCAGAATGTCGGTGTGCTGCTCAGATAGAACCGGCATTAGTCCGAAGATCAAAGGCAATTCGCGATCCGATGCATCGGCGAAAGTGAACTTTACCGTTCGCTTGTCGAGCGCTTCCGCTTTGACAGCTTTGGAATAGTAGAAACGGAAATTCGGTTTCCCTTTTTCCTTCAACATTCGCCAGCTGAACAAAACATCGTCGGCGGTCACCGGGGTACCATCGGAGAAACGCGCGAGCGGGTTCAATGTGAACGTCACAGAGGAGCGGTCATCGGGGACGTCGACGCTTTCTGCAAGCAGTCCATAGAGCGTGAACGGCTCGTCGGCCGAGCGCATGAGCAAGGTTTGGTAGATCAGTTGCATCGGTGCGGCGATGCCATGGGCAGCGATACCGCGCACCACATAGGGGTTGAGCGTATCGAAGGTGCCGAGCGCGCCGAAGACGATACGGCCACCTTTGGGCGCATCCGCATTGGTGTAGGGCAGGGCGGCAAAGCCCGGCGGCAGGGCAGGCTCGCCATGCATGGCGATGCCATGGCGTGGCTCAGCACGCGCGGGGTGCAGCGTCAGGCTGAAAATCAAGGCCAGTGCGCCCAACAAGGCGACAGGAAATGTTCGAATCGTCTGTTTCATGCCGGATTATTCTACCATTGACGGGCTGTTTGCGGCGTTTTTCGTGGGAGAAACGTCATGTGTGTCTTTAAGGCTGGAAAGCGCCGCAAGTTAGGGTTATGAGCTTGCCGACAATTCATCCTTCCGCCCGAATCCGGCGCGAAAGGAAGGCTGTTGCGACGTTCCCGCCGCCGCCCACTTGCCCGATGCAAAGGACTTAAGCTCGATGGCGCTTTCATCATTCTATCTGCGGCCTGCCGCTATCGCCCTTGCGGTTTGCGTAGCCACCGGTTCGGCCATGGCCCAGCAACCTCAGCCCGCGCGGCCGGCTGCTCCCGCTCAGAAACCCGCAGCCCCAGCTGCACCCGCTGCGCCGCAAGCTGCGCCGCAGCAGGGCCAGCAGGCCGGTCCGACGGTCGTTCAGGTCAAGCCGGAGCCATCCCAGACCGATTGGCTGAAGGTTTGCGGCGAAGACCCGGGCAACAAGAAGCGCATCTGCTACACGACGCGCGATTTCGTGTCCGATCAAGGTCAGCCGGTTCTCGCCGTCGCTGTCTATGACATTCAGGGCGACCCGAACCGTATCGTGCGCTTCCTGATGCCACTTGGCCTTTTGTTGCAGCCGGGCATGCGCTTCTCGGTTGATGCCGGGCAGGGCCAAGCTGGCAAGTTTGCCGTCTGCTTCCCGAATGGTTGCTTTGCCGAAGGTGCGGTCGGGCAGGCTGTGATCGACCAAATGCGCAAGGGCAATGCGATCAGGGTCAGCGTTCAGAACCAGTTCACGCGCGAAGTGACGTTCGAAGTGCCGCTGACTGGTTTCGCCAAGGCCTTCGATGGTGCGCCGATCGACCCGAAAGTGCTGGAAGAACAGCAGCGCCAGATGCAGGAACAGATGCAGAAGCAGGCCGAAGATCTTCGCAAGAAGCTTGAAGGCGGCACGGGTGCAGCTCCAGCGCCGGCGGCTCCAGCCAAGCCTTAATTGTCTCGGCAATCGCATACAAAAGGCCGGCGGAGACGCCGGTCTTTTCGTTTGTGGTCATGGGAACATCAAAAGGACGCGATCACAATCTGTGACAGCGGTTCAATTGAGGGCAGAGCCTTTGGGCCGGTACTGGCCTCGCTCGTCCTTATCGAACACCTCATGCACCTGCGGATGGCGCACAGGTTCGTGGGAATGGTCGGGCAACAGATTCTGTTCCGACACATAGGCGATGTACTCTGTCTCCGCATTCTCGGCGAAGAGGTGATAGAACGGCTGATCCTTGGCAGGGCGCACGTCTTCGGGGATGGAATTGTACCATTCATCCGTGTTGGAAAAGGTCGGATCGACATCGAAGATCACGCCCCGAAAGGGGTAAATCCGATGTTTCACAACCTGCCCGATAGCAAATTTCGCCTGACGTTCCTTCATAGTCTCGGTCTAGGCCCGGCCTGTTTGCCTGTCAATTCCGACGGAACCCGGAGCGGGGCAAGGCGCCTCAGAAGCCATAGACCGGCGCGAAGGCAGGGTCCTTCTCAGCAACGAAGCGGGCGAGATCGACCATGACCTTGGCTTGTTTCCACGTCGCATCATCCTGCATTTTGCCGTCGATCATGACAGCGCCTGAGCCATCCGGCATGGCGGCGAGGATCTTCTTGGCGAAGGCCACTTCCTGCGGATCGGGTGAGAAGACGCGTTTGGCGATGTCGATCTGGCTCGGATGCAGCGTCCATGCCCCGGCGCAACCGAGGAGAAAAGCGTTCCGGAACTGCGTCTCGCAAGCGAGGCTATCTGCAAAATCACCGAACGGACCATAGAAGGCCTTGATCCCATTGGCAGCACAGGCATCGACCATACGCGCAATGGTGTAATGCCAGAGATCCTGTTGCGCGGACGGGCGTGGCGCTTCGCCCGCAGGGTCGGCCAAGACCTTGTATTCGGGATGGCCGCCGCCCACGCGGGTCGTCTTCATGGCGCGGGAGGCTGCAAGATCGGCCGGGCCGAGGCTCATGCCGTGCATGCGTGGGGAGGCTGACGCAATCTCGGCAACATTCTTGACGCCCTCGGCGGTCTCCAGAATGGCATGGATCAGGATCGGCTTGTTTACCCCATGCTTGGCCTCGAGTTGGGCCAGCAATTGATCGAGATAATGGATATCCCATGCGCCTTCGACCTTGGGCAACATAACGACATCGAGCTTGTTGCCGATTTCGGCCACGATCTCGGTAATGTCGTCGAGCATCCAAGGTGAGTTGAGGCAGTTGATCCGCGTCCAGAGCCCGGTTGCGCCAAAATCCGTATTGCGCGCCATGCCGATGAAGCCTTTGCGGGCGGCTTCCTTCGCGTCCGCCGGGATCGCGTCCTCAAGATTGCCGAGCACGATGTCGACCTGTTTGGCGAGATCCGGGACCTTCGCCGTTACCTTGTCGAGATGGGGCGGGACGAAATGGATCATCCGCTCGAGACGGGCCGGGAGTTCGCGATAGGGCTCGGGCGCGCCGATGGCGAGTGGACGGAAGAATTGGCGCGGCAGCTTCATGACACACTCCTAGGCCGGGGCGGCCCAAAGCCGCCATGGTGCGGCGCAATATGGCGCAGGGGCTGGGGCTCGGCAATGCGACGGAGGGGGGAGACGCCGTTGGGTCCGCTCGGGCTTGATCCTTGCCGCGCGCTTAACGCATGCGCTCCAAGATATTGTCGCGCACGACGAATTGATGCCAAAGCGCAGCCGCAACATGCACGCCGACCAATGCGAACAGCGCATAGGCGACCAGTTCGTGGATTTCCTTGATGGGTTTCGAGGCGGCGCGATCGGCGACAAGCGGGGATGCGATTTGGAACAGTCCGAAATCGATTGTTCCGCCGCGGCGGAATGTGAGCGCAACGCCGACAATCGGCACAAGCGCCATCAACCCATAAAGCCCAAGATGTCCGAAATGGGCCATCTTCTGTTGAAGCGGCGTCATCGTGGATGGCAGCGGCGGCGGCTTGTGAAAGAGCCGCCAGACCACGCGCGCAGTGAACAGCACAAGCACGATTGCGCCAGCGGTGCGATGGGTCGTGCTGAGAAAAGAACGCAGATCGCCGCGCGGCAGTTCTTCTGCAATTAGGATCGAGGCAGCAGCATAGGCAATCAGCAAGGCCATCGACCAATGAAAGATACGTGCAACCGCGTCATAGCGATCAGTGTTCGTGTGAATATCTGTCATGCAGCACCTCTTGCCGGACTCACCTAAAATTGCATGCCGTATGACGCTTTGATTTCGGTCAAACGTCGACCAAGTCGTGCGCGAATGCCGCGCGATCTTGAATGAAGATAAAGCGCGCTTCGGGCTTGTTGCCCATCAGGCGCTCCACCGCATCGGATGTGCCTTCACGATCTTCAACTTCGATACGAACCTTGAGAAGCGTGCGCTTCTTCGGATCCATCGTCGTTTCTTTTAACTGCGCCGGCATCATTTCACCAAGACCTTTGAAGCGGCCGATCTCAACATTCGATTTGCCTTTGAATACCGTTTTTAGAATGCGGTCCTTGTCGGCATCGTCGCGCGCATAGGCGTTGGTACCCCCGGCGCTGAGGCGATAAAGCGGCGGCACAGCGAGATAGAGATGGCCCTTGTCGATGAGTTTCGGCATTTGTCTGTAGAAGAACGTGATCAGCAGCGATGCGATATGCGCGCCGTCGACGTCGGCATCGGTCATGATAATGATCTTCTCGTAACGTAGATCATCATCGCGATAATGCGAGCCCATGCCGGTGCCGAGCGCTTGGACGAGATCGGATAATTGCTGATTGGCGTTCAACTTATCACGACCGGCACTCGCCACGTTCAAAATCTTGCCGCGCAGAGGAAGCACCGCTTGCGTGGCGCGATCGCGTGCCTGCTTCGCAGATCCGCCCGCCGAGTCGCCTTCGACGATGAATAATTCTGACCCTTCCATACCAGCCCGGGTGCAATCGGCGAGCTTGCCCGGCAGGCGCAGTTTTTTCGTCGCCGTTTTCCGCGCGACTTCCTTGTCGAGTTTACGGCGCAGACGTTCTTCGGCGCGTTCGACAGTCCAATCGATCAGCTTGACCGCCTGCTGAGGGGACGCTGCCAGCCAATGATCGAAACTGTCGCGCAGCGCCTGTTCGACGATCCGTCCCGCTTCGACGGTTGCGAGCTTGTCTTTGGTCTGGCCCTGGAATTCCGGTTCACGAATGAAGACCGAGAGCATGGCGACACACGTCGCCATCAGATCGTCCGCCGTCACGGCGCTGACGCGTTTCGTTTGGCCGATGCGCTCGGCATGATCCTTGACCGCGCGCAGCAAAGCCGTGCGCAGGCCGGATTCATGAGTGCCGCCTTCGGGTGTCGGGATCGTGTTGCAATAGGAATTCACATAACCGTCTTCGGCGTCGCCGATCCAAGCCACTGCCCATTCGAGTGAGCCATGGCTGCCTTCGCGCTCGATCTTGCCGGAAAAGATTGGTTCGGCCACCAGCGGACGGCCTTCGATTTCGCGGGCGAGATAATCTTTGAGGCCGCCGGGAAAACGGAACACCGCTTCGGCAGGAACGTCCGTTCCTTCAACGAGAGACGGATCGCATTTCCAACGGATTTCAACGCCGCCGAACAGATAGGCTTTCGAGCGCGCCATCTTGAACAGGCGCTTCGGTGAGAAATGCGCACTGTTGCCGAAAATCTGAGCGTCGGGGTGAAAGCGTACTTTCGTGCCGCGGCGATTGGCAACACGGCCGAGATTTTCGACGGCGCCCTGCGGCTTGCCGCGCGAGAAAGTCTGACGATAAAGCACTTGCCCGCGTGCAACTTCGACTTCCAGCACATCCGAAAGCGCGTTGACGACCGAGACACCGACGCCGTGCAAGCCGCCGGAGGTTTCGTAGACTTTCGAGTCGAATTTGCCGCCCGCATGAAGCGTTGTCATGATGACTTCGAGGGCGGATTTTTTCGGGAATTTCGGGTGCGGGTCGATCGGGATGCCGCGGCCATTGTCGCTCACCGAAAGGACATCGCCTTTTTCGAGGTCGACGGTAATCACGGTGGCGTGGCCAGCGACGGCCTCGTCCATCGCATTGTCGATCACTTCGGCGAAGAGGTGATGCAGCGCCTTCTCATCGGTGCCGCCAATATACATGCCCGGGCGGCGGCGAACGGGCTCGAGCCCTTCCAGCACCTCAATGTCGGCAGCCGTATAACCACCCTCGTCAGGCGTGCCCTTGCGGGCCGCCGCCTTGGTAGGAAGCGCCTTTTCGGCAGGTTTGGGTGCAGGGCGGCGCGGCGCGGCGCCACCGAAGAGATCGTCGTCCGAGGCCATCGGGTCGGTTCATTCCTATGATTCGCGAGGGGCGACTATCGCATGGGGAGGCGGGGAGGGGAACGGATAGGAAACGAAGCCCACAGAGATTGACCCAGCTTGATCGTGGCCTTTAGGGTGGGCAAAATTTGGGAGGGGCTAAGATGAAGAAACAACTGCCAATTGCGGCGTTCGGCCTTGGGTTGACGATGCTCATGGCGGGAACGGCGCTGGCGCAAGGGCGTTTCATCACCTTCGGCGACTCCCTCTCAGACCCCGGCAATTTGTACGCGGTGACCGGCGGAACCAAGCCGCCATCGCCGCCTTATTGGAATGGCCATTTCTCGAACGGTCTCACGTGGATTGAGCAAATCACGGGAACCCCGATCAATTTCGTCTCGCCGCTGAGCGCGACGGGCCCAGTCAACTACGCTTTCGGCGGCGCTTTGACCGATGCTAGTGCGTCCCCGCCCGGCGTGTTGACGCAGATTGGAGCCTATCTGCAGCGTGGGGGTACATTCAAAGCGCAAGACAAAGTGACGCTCTGGGGCGGAGCGAACAATCTGTTCCAAGAACTCGAACGTGCCCAAACAGGGGGTACGGTCACGCCGGCAACGATCACCGCCGTCGCGACGGCGGCGGCTGCAGACATTGGAACCGCGGCGCGCACGGCAGCGGCTGCCGGTGCCCGCAATTTCGTCGTCCTCAATCTGCCCGATCTCGGTATGACGCCGGCATTTCTCAACACCACTGGGCAGAGTGGCGCGACGCTGGGCAGTCTTGCCTTCAACAATGCTTTGGCCGCGCAATTGGCGGCTGTGAAGGCGGCCAATCCGGGGCTCAACATCATCATGGTTGATGCCGGTGCGCTGTTCTCGCAAGTAACGGCGCAACCGCAGGCATTCGGATTCAGCAATGCCAGTCTTGCGTGCGTGAATACGCCGAGCTGCGTGTCCGCGAGCACGGCCGCACAAAATGCCTTTGCCTTCTTCGATGGCGTCCATCCGACGACGGCCGGCCATGCGCTCGTCGCGGCGATGGTGCAAGCCTATCTCAATGCTGGAACGTCGGCTGGTTGGGCGACACCGATGGTCGATGCGCAATGGGCGCAGCGCGAGGACAATGCGCTGCGGCTGATGTCGCGGCAGGATCAGATCGCGCTCGGCCTAGAAGCCGCGGATAGCTATTTTGCGGAAGTGATCGGTTCGGCGTTGAATCAGGGCGGCGGGGCAGGCTCGGCCTTCTCGACCTATACGGGCGGGCTCGCTGCAGGGATGACCCGCGCCGTGGGGCCGTGGAGTTTCGCCGGTTCGGTCTCCGGCCAGAGCGGCTCGTACAGCGCGCAGGGCGCATCCGGCAATCTCACCAATGTCGGACTCGATCTTGCTGCCCAGTACACGCAGGGTGCTTGGTTTGGACGTGGCGCACTCGGTGTGTCGGGCGGCAGCTTCAATGGCATTTCGCGCAAGACGATCGGCGGCCTCACGAATGATTCCAGTGCTGGAACCTATGCCTACAGCGCCATCGTCGAGGCGGGGATGTGGTCGCGCTTCGGCGCCTTTGCGCTCTCGCCGCGCGCTCGTTTCGGTTGGCTCGGCACGACGATCGACGGCTTTGCAGAGACGGGCGCCATTGCGCCGCTAGAGTTCGGCAGCCGCAATGCGGGCACGATGCTGGCGGCCGCCGAAATCCTTGGGGCCTACACAATTTCACAAGGGCCACGTGGACCGTTCATCGTGCAGGCGAGCCTCGGCTATGAAGGCTGGTTTGGCGGCAATGGCTATGGCGTGGCCGCAACGCTAGCGTCGAATTTTGGCACGGCGCTCAGTGTGCCAGCCACCTCACCCAACGGGCCAGGCTTCATTTATGGGATTGGTATTGCCGGGCCGGTGAGCGAAAGCATGAAGCTCGCCTTCGACATTCGCGGTTCGGTCGGGGACAATGGGCGGCATGGCGAGATCGCACGCCTGTCGCTGACAGGTGCCTTCTAAGGTCCAGCCTTCGCTTTTGTTGCCTCTGCAAGCGCTTCTTTGCATCGTTGCGCTTGCGTTTACGCCGTTGCGCCTTACCTCAGTAGCACAACAACGGAACAGGATTCGACACCTATGGCGCGCATTGCGATCGTCTATTTCTCCGGCTACGGCCACACCAAGAAGCTTGCTGAAGCCGTCGCCGCCGGTGCATCTGCCGGGCAGGTTTCCGTGATCGCCATTGATCAGGACGGCCATATCTCCGATGCCGATTGGGCTGCACTCGATGCGGCTGACGCCATCGTCTATGGCTCGCCGACTTACATGGGTGGTCCGGCTTGGCAGTTCAAAAAATTCGCCGATGCCTCGTCTAAGCGCTGGTTCACCAGTGCGTGGAAGGACAAGGTTGGCGCCGGCTTCACCAACTCGGCCACGGTCAATGGTGACAAGGCGCAGACGATCACCGCGTTCGTTACGCTCGCCATGCAGCATGGCCAGATCTGGGTCGGCACCGGTCTGATGCCGGCCAATACCAAGGCTAATGGCCCTGACGATGTGAACTGGACGGGCGGCTCGACCGGCCTGCTCGCGGTATCGCCGTCCGATGCTTCGCCGGAAGAAGCGCCGCGCAAGGGCGACCTTGAAACGGCGAAGCTCTTCGGGGCACGCATTGTCGAAGTAACAAAGAAACTGCGCGGCTGATTTTCCGTTGCGATCAATACAGAAAGGCCGGAGAAATCTCCGGCCTTTTTTGTTGGCGCCTTATTTCATGTCTCTCTTAGGACGCGATTTTTCCGCCGCCTGTCTTGGTCACAATGACAATTGCCGGACGCGGTGGCATGGCTGGATTGAAATCGGGCCAACGCGTTGCAGGTTGTTCGAATGTGGCGGGAATTGCCTTCGGATCATCATCATCGGCTTCGCCGGGGTGCTGAATCGCGAGGAAGAGCGTCTCATCATTCGCGGTGAAATAGGGGCCGCACATTTCCGCACCATTGGGAACGCGGAAGAATAATTTTGACGTTGCGCGGGCGGCGCCTTCGGTCTCCACCGCCCACAAACCATCGGCACGTCCGGTTTTGGCGGGCGAATTGCCATCGGTGGCAATCCACAAACGGCCTTGCGCATCGACAGCGCAATTATCGGGCATGCCGAACCAGCCATCTTTCGTTGTATTGGGATTGAAACTTGCGCCAACTGCCGCCACCGAGGGATCGCCACAGCGGACGAGAATTTCCCAACGGAAATTGGTTGCGGCATGATCGAGCCCGTCCGGGATCATTTCAATGATATGGCCGAAGCGATTGTCGGCGCGTGGGTTGGCTGGATCAATCTGGTCCGATTTACGGCGTGTATTGTTTGTTAGAAGGACATAAACTTTGCCCATCTTCGGATTAGCCTCGACATCTTCCGGGCGATCCATTTTCGTGGCACCCAGAAGGTCCGCAGCACGCCGTGTCTCAATCAGGACATCGGCTTGTGAGCGAAATCCGTTAGCGTCCGTCAACGGCCCTTGGCCAAAAATCAGTGGCATCCAAACGCCGGTGCCATCTGGATTGTAACGCGCGACAGAGAGCGTACCACGGTCCAAAATGTTGCGATTATTGGCAAGGTTGTTCAGATCGACTGCCGTTTCTGTGACAAACCGATAGACGTAGTCGAAGCGCTCGTCATCACCTTGATAGACAACGTAGCGTCCGTCCTTGCTCATCGCACCAGCCGCGCCTTCATGTTTGAAACGGCCCATGGCTGTGCGCTTCACCGGTGTCGATGTGGGATCGCGTGGATCAATCTCGACGACCCAACCAAACCGGTTCACTTCATTCGGTTCTTTCGCGATGTCGAAGCGCGCGTGATAAACGCCCCAATTGTACCAATTTCCCGGCGCGCCGTAACGCTTGAGGTTCCGCTCTTCGGAATGGCCATCGGCCTTGCCCCAGAAATAGCCGTTGAAATTTTCTTCACATGTGAGCCATGTGCCCCACGGTGTCATGCCGCCGGCGCAATTATTCAACATGCCCAAAACATTTTTCCCCTCCGGATCATAGGAGGTCTTCATGCGGGCATCACCGGCTGCGGGGCCAGCAATGATCATCGGCGTGTTGGCTGTGATCCGACGCGCATAGCGAGAATTCGGCACGACCTGCCATTTGCCATTAACGCGGCGGATCTCAAGCACTGAACCGCCATGGGCGGCCATTTCGATATCGACGAGATCTTTTGTCATCGCACGAAAAGCGACATCTTTTCTGTCTTGCCGTCCAATAGACGGAAACATCAATTCTTCATTGGTGTATTCGTGATTGACGACAAGAAGTCCATGTTCGTCGCTCGTCAGAGGCAAGAAGCCGAGATAATCATTGTTGTAGCCGAATTGTTTTTCCTGCGCTGCGGCTGTCTGCTTCAATGGATCGAAAGCGGGCGCATCGGGTAGGACGGGGTCGCCCCAACGGATGAGGATATCGGCATCGTAGCCATCAGCGACATAATGTTTCTCGTCCGAGCCTGCGGCTACTTCCTTGAAGTTGAAGCTCGGCGTTGTGTTGGCACCTTGAGCCCGGGCCTGATCTGCGGCTGCAATGGCAAGGGTTGATGTCGCTGCACTGATAGCTGAGACGGCCAATGCACCGCGCAGGAGATCGCGCCGGTTGAACCGCGTGGCGATCATCTCACCCATCGTAGGGTTGATCGAATTGTTCGTCCCGATGTTTTCTGATTCTTCATAAGCAACAGAAATCGGCTGTTGGGTCCCTGACATCGCGCGCGCCCTCTTTTGCTGGAGCCGTTTTTATGACGTGGAGATGTGACCGTTCTGTAACAGCCGTGCTGTTGCTTCGTTGCTCATATTGGGTGCTTAAAACAAAACGGGGCACCTTGCGGTGCCCCGTGAAGTCGGGAGGAAACTCTGAAAACGATCAGAGCGAGTAGTACATCACGAATTCGACCGGGTGCGGCGTCATTTCGAAACGCATCACGTCCTGCATCTTCAGGTCGATGAAGCTGTCGATGAAGTCGTCGTTGAACACGCCACCTTCCTTGAGGAAGCCGCGATCCTTGTCGAGTGAGGCGAGCGCTTCACGCAGCGAGCCACACACAGTCGGGATCTTCTTCAGTTCGCGCGGCGGCAGATCGTAGAGATCCTTGTCCATCGCTGCGCCCGGATCGATCTTGTTGCGGATGCCGTCGAGGCCGGCCATCGTCAACGCGGCGAAGGCGAGATAGGGGTTCGCCATCGGATCGGGGAAGCGCACTTCGACGCGCTTCGCCTTCGGCGAAGACGTGTACGGAATGCGGCACGAAGCCGAACGGTTACGCGACGAGTAAGCGAGCAGCACAGGCGCTTCATAGCCCGGGACGAGACGCTTGTAAGAGTTCGTCGACGGGTTGGTGAAAGCGTTCAGCGCCTTGGCGTGCTTAATGACACCGCCAATGTACCACAGGCATTCCTGGCTGAGGTCGGCATATTTGTTGCCGGCGAAAACCGGCTTGCCGTTCTTCCAGATCGACTGGTGAACGTGCATTCCCGAGCCATTGTCGCCATAGACCGGCTTCGGCATGAACGTTGCCGTCTTGCCGTAGCTCTGCGCAACATTGTGGATGCAGTACTTGTAAACCTGCATCATGTCGGCGGTGCGGACGAGCGTGTCGAACTTCATGCCGAGTTCGTGCTGGGCCGACGCGACTTCGTGGTGATGCTTTTCCACCTGCATGCCCATCGAGGCCATGGCGGCGAGCATTTCACCGCGCATGTCCTGCGCCGTATCCTGCGGGGGAACCGGGAAGTAACCGCCCTTGATGGCAACGCGGTGGCCGAGATTGCCGCCTTCGTAATCGGTGTCGCCATTGGTCGGCAGTTCGGCGGCGTCGAGCTTGAAGCCCGTATTGTACGGGTCAGCCATGAACTTCACATCGTCGAACACGAAGAATTCAGCTTCCGGGCCGACATAGATCGTGTCGCCGATACCGGTGGACTTGAGATAGGCTTCCGCCTTCTTGGCGATGCCGCGCGGGTCGCGCTCGTAGGGCTCGCCCGTGGTCGGTTCGAGAACGTCGCAAACGATCGACATCGTCGATGCGGCGAAGAACGGATCGATCGTCGCGGTGGACGGATCGGGCATCAGCATCATGTCGGACTCGTTGATCGCCTTCCAACCGGAGATCGAGGAGCCATCAAACATTGTACCTTCGGCAAAGATTTCTTCGTCGATCATCGAGACGTCGAAGGTGACATGCTGCCACTTGCCCTTCGGATCGGTGAAGCGGAAATCGACGTATTTGACGTCATTGTCTTTGATCGCCTTCAGCACGTCCTTGGCGGTCTTCATCAGTCTCATCCTCTGTTCGTTTGGCCACGCTCAGGTTTCCGCCTGTGCGGGCGTGTGGGAAAGCTCTTTAGCGGAGTTTAGATCGCATCAAGGCCGGTTTCGCCGGTCCGGATGCGGATCGCCTCTTCGACGGGCGATACAAAAATCTTGCCATCGCCAATGCGACCGGTTTGAGCAGCCTTGCGAATGGCATCGACAGCCCGCTCGACAAGATCGTCAGGCAGCACGATTTCGATTTTCACCTTGGGCAAAAAATCGACGACATATTCGGCGCCGCGATAGAGTTCGGTGTGACCCTTCTGGCGGCCAAAACCTTTGGCCTCGGTCACGGTAATGCCTTGCAAACCGACGTCCTGAAGGGCTTCCTTCACATCGTCGAGCTTGAACGGCTTGATGATAGCCTCGATCTTCTTCATGGCGCCTGCTGTTTCCGCGACTTGGCGGCCCCTTGATCCCAGCCTCAGGCGAGGCCGTCCGGAACAGGCACGCACATAGCACTCCACCTGCAACGGGTCACGAGTGATTTTATGTCATCCGCCGGAAATTTCGCCACCTGACTGCATATTGTGCATGCAAGACGAGCAGAAAAACTGCACAAAATGTAGGCAAGTGCATAGTGTTTGGGCGAACTCATGGTCAGGGATTGACTGGTCTTGTTCTCGCTGTCGCAAAGCGCTCTAAAAGGCTATGCCAGATATGACGCTTCTTCCGCTGTTCTCGAATGCCGATGCTTCTGCCGCCGACCGGCTTGCTGCCGATGGTGGGGTGCCGACGCTGCGTCTCATGGAAAATGCAGGGCGGCTTGTGGCCGAGGCGGCGCAGGGGCTTCTAACGCCATCCGGCTCAGTGTTGGTTGCCTGTGGACCGGGGAACAATGGCGGCGATGGCTATGTTGCCGCTCGCATTCTTTCCGGCAGAGGATATGGCGTTACGTTGGCTGCTTTGGATGCGCCGCGTTCTGGGTCAGACGCCGCTGTCATGGCTCATTTATGGCACGGGTTGATCGCTCCGCTCGATCAAGTAGATCCCGAAGCCTTCGATCTCGTCATCGATGCCTTGTTCGGTGCCGGTCTCGGCCGCGATCTTGATGGCGCTGCGCGCGCCTTCATCGAGCGGGTGGCAGCAAGCGATGTTCTAGTTCTCGCGGTTGATGTGCCATCAGGCGTCGACGGCGATAGCGGGCAGGTGAGGGGTGCTGCCGCTCCTGCATCACTGACGGTAACATTCCATGCGCCCAAGCCGGGCCATTATCTCGAACCCGGTGCAAGCCTTTGCGGCGAATTGCTTGTCGGCCCGATTGGTATTCCCGGCGATGCAGCGGACACAATCGGTGTCAAAACCTTCCTCAACGGTCCCGACATGGCGCTGGCGGCGCTCCGCCTGCCGGAAACCACAGGTCATAAATATGCCCGTGGCCATGCGCTGATCCTGTCGGGCGGTGTTGAGGGTGCGGGCGCGGCGCGGCTCGGCGCGCGGGCAGCGCTCAGGGTTGGGGCCGGGCTTGTCACGATTGCGGCTCCGGAGGAGGCGCTCCTTGCCCATTCGGCGGCGCTCGACGCGGTCATGGTCCGGCGAGCGGAGCATTGGGCTGCGCTTTTGGCCGATCCACGCAAGAATGCCGTGCTGCTCGGTCCGGGCGGTGGGATCGGTGCCGCAATGCGGGCAGCCATTTGCACGGCTCTCGGTCCGCAGCGGAACATCGTGCTCGATGCCGATGCGTTGACAAGTTTTTCCGGCGAAGCGTCGGCTCTCAAGGCGATGATTGCTGACACTCAGGCGCAAGGCCGTGTTGTCATCACGCCGCATGAAGGCGAGTTCCAGCGACTTTTCAGTGGAGAAGAAGCGATTGCGCGAGTCGAATCTAAGCGCGAACGCGCGCTTCGGGCCGCCGCTTTTCTCGATGCCGTCGTGTTGCTGAAAGGTGCCGACACGGTGGTTGCCTCGCCCGATGGGCGTGCAGTGATCAATGCCCATGCATCGCCGTGGCTAGCGACGGCGGGATCAGGCGACGTTCTGGCCGGCCTGATCGTTGGGCTTCTCGCTCAAGGGGCAGACCCGTTTGAGGCGGCCTGTGGCGCGGCATGGCTGCATGGCGAGGCTGGAATCCGGCTTGGCCCCGGGCTGACTTCCGAAGATATTCCAGCTGTTTTGCCCGAAATTTTGAATGCGCTTCTCACTTGACCTCAAACCAAGCGGACATTCCGCCATCGAACCGTTCGAGGATCGTTGAACCGATGAGCCATTGGCCCGGCAGTCCCGCAAGAAAGGCGCATCGGATGGTTTTGCCTTCGGGAATGATGATCGTGTCGAGCCAATAGGGCTCCCAGCCATCGTCGAGGGGATGCAGCGCCCGGAAGCAATGGCCGTGAATATGGATCACGTTCGGCGTCGCGGATTCATTCCTTACCGCCAGCACGACAGGTTGGCCTGACTTGATCGAGAACAGTGGTTTGCCGGGGCTTGGCAGACCCTTGCGGCCATTAATCGCCCATTCCGTACCTGCACCTTGTAACACAAGATCGGCGCGCAACGCTCTCTGAAGCTTGATTGTTTCAACGAGAAGCGGGTTCGGCGGCAGCGGTGCAATCGCAGGGCGTGCAACCGTCTGGGCGGCGGCTGCACCCGCCGTTTCGATCACTGCAAGCGGGAAGCCCTGGCCAATCAAGGCGTTTACGGTCGCACGTTGACCGGGTTCGGGCGGCATGTCGAACACCAGCTCGAAGCGATTGCCGGGGCCGAAAGGCAGGGTTGCCTTTAAGGGTTCGAATGTGTCGGTCGGCTGGCCGTCAACCGCGACGACGTAAGCGCGGACGCCATCGAAGCGGATTTTCATAATCCGTGCGTTGCACAGATTGGCCAGCCGGAGTCGGACACGCGCGCCCGGGGCCACAGCGATCCGCGCGGGTGCCGTAATGCCATTGACGGTAATGATGTTGCCTAATCGCCCCGGGCCCGGCGTGAAAGGCTGGAGTGCGCCCTGATCTGTAAGAGCCCAATCTGAAATAGCAAGGACGTGATCGGCATCGACAGCGGGAAGGCCGGGGTCCTCGACGACAGCGATCCCGGCAAGCCCGCTCCCTGTCATTTCGGCCGTCCTTCCCGGCACGAGCGGGCGATAGATAAACGTCCCATAATCGGGTGGTGCGAAGAGGATTTCGCCGGTACCACCGCCCGTGACAGGGTTCGTGGTGAGGCCCGCGACACCATCGGCCGCGTTCTCGATCCGCATGCCATGCCAATGGATCGATAGCGGGTCGG
>Ga0214917_10000626_pt1 | contig 45973 bp, 41 predicted proteins | sample LL_1208_BB_MetaG_FD_177983 | JGI IMG/M metagenome (GOLD analysis project Ga0214917, IMG submission 177983) | Freshwater microbial communities from Lake Lanier, Atlanta, Georgia, United States - LL_1208_BB | ecosystem: Environmental > Aquatic > Freshwater > Lake | place: USA: Georgia | collected... | reverse complement strand
CGTGGGGTAACCATTTACTCCACTGATAAACTGATTGGAATCTACACCTGCGTTTGAAGTCTTGGCGAGAGCTAAATTGAACAGGTTCTGGATATTCAATTCAAAAGAGCCTAATTCCCTGACTTTTAGTCTCACAAAAACGTCATGCAACTGGTACGGAGCCAGTCTCTCTTGATTAACCCGATCAAGGAACGAACTTGAGTAAAAAGAAGCGCGATATCCCATGTTCCAGTTGTTTTGATTCAAGCCAGTTTCCAATCGAAACGTGGTGGGAAACCGAAACGGCAAACTCTTTCCCCTCTCAGCTGCAACGTCCGATTCGTTGCGAGTCCAGAGGGAAAGAAATGAAGGACGAAGGTACCCTCCCCAAGAGCTCTGCAAATTGAGGAGAACTTCTTGACCCAACCAGGAAGCTTGACCAATGTTCTCAGCTCTCTGCAAATCCGGGCCTATTTGGGTCAAAGAGATAAGATCCTTGGCTCTGGCGCCAAAGAAGACCAAGGAGAAATGGCTCCTCGAGAGGAACCAAACCAATCCCAACTCCCCTTTGAAAGCGGTTTCAGTTCTTAAATCAGGATTCGATCCAATGCCACGCTCGTTCCCATAAACCTCAGAAATCGATGGGCGCCTGAAAAAACTTCCACCGAATCCAACGATCCTCAGATCAGAATGGGGCCTGACCTCAAATCCCACGCGTGGAGAGGCTTCTGCCCCAGAGTCACTTAAAGTCACCAAACAAGCAGGTTTTAGTTTCCAAAGGGAACCCATCTTGAAATCCGCAGTTAAAGAAGCCGGAACTTCAATCCGCTCGACCGCAAACTGTCGAACTTTTTGAATCTCTCCCTCGAAATCATATTTTGAGTAATTGATGCCCAATGCGACAAGCCCATCCCAGCTTTCATTTTTCCAATTCAAGCTGGCTCTCCCGCCTCCGGTAACATTTAAGGAACGATCTCCTGCTTCTTCATTTTGTCTCTGCTCACTCCGCAAGCTTTGCAGATCATCCTTTTTGAATCTAAAGAAGACGGCGCCCTCTCCAAAAACGCCATTTGACAGAGCGATTTTTTTTTTCAAAGCATTCAAGCTATTCCAATCCCGAAGCTGGTAAGGATCCGGGCGAAAAGTGGGTCCAGGAACTTCAGCTGCCTGAAAAGAAGTAATTGAAAAGGCCTCCCATCGGTTTCTCTCCGACCCCTGGGAACGAAAGAGCGGCAGAAAAGTTACTCGTTTGAAGCGATTGTGGTTTCGTGTCTTGATTTGGTCATCATCAGGATTAAAGGGGGTTCCATTATTCTCCAGATAGGAGAAGTTCTCATTGGCCTGCTTGAGTTCAACATTCAGGTTTAATCCAGAACTCATTCGGCTTTGAGCACCGAAAGTCATATTTCCCAAATTTCCAAGTCCAGCTATGACAGTGTTTCCTGGAGGCCCGTTTGTGAGATGTAAATCTACAGCTCCTCCGAGGCTGTTGGTAAGCAAAGAGGCAGGAACGGCCTCAGCGAATACTGCCGCATCTTGGGTTGCAAACATCGGTAATCCTGACAGGTTGTCCGATAAAAACACGGGCTCTGTAAGGGGAATCCCTTCAATAAAAACAAGAGTCTGAGAGGGATCCATCCCTCTCAAAGAGAAGCCAGGGGAGCTCGAGCTGGTAAAACCCGGCACTGGTTGGACAGAGGGACTCCCCGATAGTTCTTGGGACAAAGACTTGGATTTAAAAGCTCCGAGCTCAAAATGTTCTGGGACCGATTCGCTGGGCCCTCTCCCCTCTGGCTCTTCCGCTTGGTTTTGCTCGGCAACAGTCACTTCGGGCAAAGAGATGATCCCGGCCTCAGCTGAAAAAGCATCCCCGCTGAGGGTGAGGCCAGACACGACCAAAAAGATAAACACTCGTATTTTCAAATAGTTGAGCATCTCGGATTTGTATTTGCTTCACTCTCTAGAGTCGTCGACAAGTAACTCGGTTGATTCCTAATTTCAAGGCGGTAGTGAGATTAATAAACTTCTAGAAACAAAAGGGCAATTTGGGTTATGTTCAGGCCCTCGAGGAAATGCCATGGAAAAAATTCAGATTAGTTTGGAATTCACTCCCAACCCGAACACTCTTAAATTTGTAGTAAGCACTCGTTTGATGGAAAGAGGCGCCGCAAATTTTCTGTCGCTCGAACAGGCGGTCGGGAAATCGCCGCTGGCCGAACAATTATTTTCAGTTCCTGGAGTTTCTGCAGTGATGGTAGGGCCCAATTTCATCACTATTACAAAAAAGCTGGAGGGAGATTGGGATATTGTGGCCGAACAAGTTCCTCAGAAAATTGAACAGCATCTGACAGCCGCTTTGCCCGTATTTTCTGAGGGCTTCAACCCCTCGGCATCTCATTCAAGTTCCTCAAAGCCCGAGGATCAAGAAATCGAGAAAAAAATCCGGGAGATTTTGGACACCGAGATAAGACCCGCGGTAGCCATGGACGGGGGAGACATTACTTTTGGTAAATTTGAAGATGGGGTGGTTTATTTGTCACTGCAGGGATCTTGTAGTTCTTGCCCAAGCAGCACGGCCACTTTAAAGATGGGCGTGGAAACCCGGCTTAAAGAGCTCATCCCTGAAGTTAAAGAGGTTGTTCAGTTCTGATCCAGAGCCTTCCGATTCCCAAGACCAAAAGAATCAGGATGAAGGAGGCTGCCAATCCAATATAGGGAACTTGGGTTAAGTCACGGTGAACAGAACCACACCCTAAGGCACTGCCAATGACGTTTCGGGGATACAGGTGCGCAATACCATCCTGATCGTCTTGGGTAATCAGAAGAAAATCTTTGTTTAGTTGAAAAAACATCAAAGCATCGGAGTCGCTTGTGTGCCCCAATCCCAAAACATGGCCGATTTCATGTCCCACAACCAACTCGATCTCCCCAATCGTACGCTGCGAGAGCTCAGCCAAGGCTCCTGGTTGAGCATTTAATACCAAGCCTGAGTAATTTACATAGCCTTCAGAATTCTCATCGAAGTAAGGGACAAATCCCAAAATAGAATCAGCATCCACATTCCCGTAATCTCCCAAATTCTTCGAACACAGAATCAACGGAACCTGAGTTGCAGTTTTGGCCCTAAATTGAGCGTCTCCATCTGTAGCCGTTGTATCCGCCAGAACAACTTCCAGATCGCTGTTGGTAACTCCATTCCACGCTTGCAACGCTTTATCAATAACCTGATAGAGCTGGCTTTCCGGCAAGGTACAGTTCGTGGGATTTACGTAGAAAGTAAGTTTCTTTTCCTTCCATCCATAAGCGTTGGATCCCATATGCGTCCACGCCAAGCCTGTTTTTGAAATGACCAAGATGATGCCGATGAGGAGATTGATTTTCATAAGTCGATTGCAAGCCTCGCCATTCCACGAAAACTTCGTTTTTCGCTCTTTAAAAATTCCGAGACCAGAGCTCCCAACTGAACAGACGCTCCAAGGCTCTTCAGTTGCCACTCAAATGAGACGGTTGCAGTCGGTAAAACGACTTGAGTCCAACGTGAGGGAGTATAAAAATTACTGGTTCCGTTTCCGTTGTTTAAAAGAATATCTTGGCCTTTCGAACAATACATTTCCCAAAGCAATCCATTTCCAAAATTCAAGATTCCACGCTTTGAGATTTTGTAGCCCAAGAGAAATCCTAAATGGCTTGTAAAGGTCAGGGTCGTTCCGTCAGCTCCCTTTCTCCACGGCAAAAGAACAAACACTTCAGGTTTAATATCGAACCGTTTTGAAAGTTTGAACACTTGGGTCACTCCCAGCAGCCCTTGAATTTGGCTTACTTTGGAAGCGAAACCCGGGGGAGCGCTGAACCGTTTTTCCAAGCTACTAACGGAAGCGCCCAAGTATAATTTCCAAGAACTGTTAACGGCGAAATCCTTCATTCGTGCCAGCCCCGAAGAGCTCAGCAGAAAGGCAAGAGCAAAAAAGAATGGAGAGAATGTTTTCATGGGGGGTAACTTTAATTTTAACCTTTAAAAGCCATAAAATCCCAACTCACCACCAACTCGGGGCGTCACTTATTCAGCCTGATTTTTGTTATAATTAAAAAAATCGATGACTTAGAAAACTCTTGGAGAGGGCATATGCGAACTCTGAATACCAATAGATGGGCTTTAATCCTGCTTTTTCTGGCGATTGTTTGCACAACAGTGCCGGTCCATGCTGAAGAGGATTATGATGAAGAAGAAACTTCAGAGGAGTCAGTTTCCGATTCAGACGAGTCTTCCCCAGTCTTGAAGCCCGCTCGAAAAAAAAACCAACAATCTCTCAAGAAAAAATCAAAGCCATCCCCCAGAAAATTTTTCTCAGATGACTCTCCCAGAACAGACGCCGGAATATTTCATGTGGCTTTTGCCTTGGGAGGAAACATCTACATTGAGCCCAAGCTACTGGCTTCAAGTGGGGCCTTCGCTGATGATTACTTCAAGGATTTTGGCTACCAAGGGGGAGTTTATTTTGACTACGATTATTCTCGAATGACAGACAACATCCCGCTCGCACTTCGTGGGTTCGTGGGTTACAAATACACTCTCAACTCCACACACATTTTAGCTTTTGAAGGAATGGTTCGCAGAATGTTCCAAGTTTCAGAGAACGCTGATTTTGGATTGGGTGCCGGTGTTAGTTTGGCCACATGGTTCCGAAGTCAAACCATTACAGAAGGGAACGATATCTCCCAAATTGACCAGACTGTTCTGCTTCCAACCTTCATCTTGGGAGCCGGCTTCGACTTCAACCCTTTCATGGTTGACCTCAAATGGATGATCCACCGGTTTGGGGTAGGTGAAACTCTCATGGGCGCCGAGTTCTATTTTGGGGTTCGCCTGTAATTCTGCTATAAGAGCGGGATGCCACAAGTCTCGCTCACACTTCGTGTTCTGCTGACAGTTTTATTGCTTTGGGTTCCTCTTCAAAGCTTTGATCAATGGCTTTACGACCACCTACTCAAACTCAGACTCAAACCTGAGAGCAACTCGCAATTTGTTTTGCTGAGAGTCTCTGACGGGAAATTGAACCAATTGGAATCAATCGATGATAACTTGATTCAAAGCACTCCCCTCCCCTTTGAAGGAGGCAATTACTCATTTTGGCACCAGAAGTTCTATGAACGGCTTATCACCAAGTTGAACCGTTCAGAAGCGAGACTGATTGTATTTTCGACTTTTTTCAATTGGATACCCGCTGAAGCTTCTGCCCCACGGTCTCGAATACCGGTCCTTTTCTCCTCCGTGATTGATGATGAAGGTAAAATTGTTCCCCCTCCCTCCCGACTGATCCCGAACCCTAATTATGGTTTCAACAACCTTTTTCTTGATCCCGACAATGTTTTACGAAAAAATCCATTAATCTACTCCTCGGGAAAATCGCTGGCTTTGGAAGTTTACAACTCCTTAACGAACATCCCTACAACGCATGATCTCACTGAACCGATCCATGTTTTTTTTCAGGGTCGCTCGGGCTCTTTTCCCAGCTTTGATGCTTGGGATACTGTTGAAGGCAATTTCGATCCTTCCCTTTTTAAGGACAAAATCGTTCTTATTGGACGTGAGGGAAGCCCTTCTCAGGATTTGGAAACACCCATGGGCAGAATGTCTCGACTTGAGATTCAAGCGAATATTATGGACACTTTTTTGAACAGCAAACAAATTCGCTTTCTTACTTCACCGGTAAAAACCTTAATCGCTCTTTTCTGTATTGTACTGTCCTTGTTCATTATTCTTTACTTCCCACTCAGTGTTTCTTGGGTCCTCCTCATTAGTTTGGCAGGAGTTCTAACAGGCGTTTGTTTTTTCTCTCTCATGGCCTTGAAACTTTGGACTGGGCTGGCCAGTCCTCTTTTCTGCATTTTAGGGACTCACTTAATTCTAATTGGCTTCAAAATTGGAAAACAAGAGGAACAACAGTGGAGAATTCAGGAAGAGTCCAAATACTTGCGGGAGATGGATCAATTCAAAAACAACTTTGTATCCTTGTTTAGTCACGACTTAAAAACCCCGATTGCAAGAATAAAAGCAATAGTAGACCGCTTACAGAGAGAGAACTCTGAACTCAACTCCCATTTCAAAGAGGATTTGAACTCCATTGAAAAAGCAAATGGCGAACTGGCCCGCCTGATCTCAGATATTTTGCGTGTCACAAAAATGGAATCCATGCCAATTGAACCTGCCAAAGAGGTGGTAGATATCAATCGATTGGTTGAAAGCGCCGTTCAAAGACTTAAGTTTTTGTTCGATGAAAAAGAAATCTCCATCATACAAAATCTGGAGCCTCTTTTTTCCATGGAGGGAGATCCACAGCTGCTTTTGGAAGTAATCACCAACCTTCTTGAGAATGCGGTCAAATACAGCCCGGCAAAAAGCAAAGTAATTGTTCAGACCAGAGAATCGGATGGGAAAGTTAGTGTTCATGTATTTGATGAGGGCCCGGGGATTCCTCAAGAAGAACTGCCTCGAGTTACGAGTAAATTCTATCGCGGGAAATCAGCCAATGAGAACACTCGTGGAACAGGTCTGGGCCTTTACTTGGCCAAATACTTTGTTGAACTCCATGGAGGAGAGCTAAAAATAGAGAGCGAGGTGGGAGTGGGAACCCATGTCAGCTTCTTCTTGCCGATATGATAAACTACTGAATCTATTGGCTTATCTACCGAAAGACCCACCTTTTCTATTGTGATTGCCAAGGAACTCTGGTAACAACTGGGCAGTTCTTATGTATTCCATTCTTGTTGTCGATGATGAGCACGATCTAAGAAAGCATATTGTATCTTTACTTTCTTCTCGCGGTTATCAAGTGGATGAAGCAGCTGATGGCTTGGAGGCTGCCGAGCTCCTCGCTCGGAAAACTTACCCGTTGATCCTGTGCGATGTCCGGATGCCGCGCATGACAGGCCTTGAGCTTCTTCGATTTATTCAGACCCGTGAATACGCCTCTACAGTGGCTCTCATCACGGCACATGGAAATATTCGAGAGGCGATCGATGCCATTCGCGAAGGCGCCTTTGATTACATAGAAAAACCGGTTAATGAATCGGTTTTGATTGAGTTGGTGCAAAAAGCGGAACGCGCTTATCACATGATTTTCAACATGGCTTATTCTGCACCGGTCTTGAATCCAGGCAGTCCCACGGAAGCCATTGGCCAAAGCAGGAGCATGAAGTCCATTTTTCAGATGGTCGAACGTTTGGGCCGGGTGGACACTTCTGTTTTGATTAGAGGAGAAAACGGAACCGGGAAGGAATTGGTCGCTCGAGCGATCCATTTCAACGGTTCCCGAAAAAATGGTCCCTTTGTCGCCGTGAATTGTGCAGCCATCACTGACACACTCATTGAAAGTGAACTTTTTGGTCACGAAAAAGGGGCTTTCACGGGAGCTGATCAGAGAAGAATTGGAAAGTTTCAATTTGCTTCCGGCGGAACACTTTTCTTGGACGAAATTGGAGAAACCAGCCCCGCGCTTCAAGTAAAATTATTGCGCGTCCTGCAAGACCACTCGTTCACTCCCTTGGGCTCTAACCGGGAAGTAAAGACAGATGTCCGGGTGATCGCAGCCACAAACCGGGATTTGGAACTGGCAATCAAACAAGGACGCTTTCGAGAAGATTTGTTTTACCGCCTGAATGTGATGCCTATTTTTCTCCCTCCTCTGCGCAATCGTCAGGAGGATATCGCACCTCTGGTTCATCACTTCATGGACAAATTCAATTTAAAACATTCGAAGAAAATTTCCTCTATCGGAACTGACGCTTTGGTTGCTTTGGAACATTTTCATTGGCCCGGAAATATTCGCGAACTGGAAAATGCCATTGAACATGCGTTCATCTTGGAGGCATCTGACCAAATCACTTTTTCGAGCTTGCCTGATTATTTAAAGAAAGCCTCCAGAAAGAAACCGGCCCCCCTCCGACAAACAGAAGACGCCTTTTCTCCGGAAGCCATGAATTGGGAGAGGCGAAAAGAAGACTTTGAGAAGGAATTCATCATCCAAGCGCTCAAGCGCTTCCAAGGACGCATCAACATGACTGCGGATCAATCCAATATTCCTAAAAACACATTGCTAAGAAAAATCAGAAAATATCAAATCAAGCCTTCTGACTACGGCGCCAAGGAGCTGAGCTTTGAATAACGATCAAAACACTGTTACCTACGGCAGTTACTTGAAAGTGGATCAACTTCTTTCCCTGCAGGAACCAAAATCCAATCCGGTTGCTCCCGATGAGTTGCTTTTCATCGTCACACACCAATCCTACGAGCTATGGTTTCGTCTGGTTATTACGGAGTTGGATAGAGTCATTCAATTGATTCAAAACAGGGATCTAATTCCAGCTTTTCACCTTTTGGAACGGGTATCTTTGGTATTCAAGTCATTGATTCAACAACTGGACGTTCTTGAAACAATGACCCCCGTGGCTTTCAATCAGTTTCGGGCAAGACTGAATCCAGCGAGTGGTTTTCAGAGCTGGCAGTTCAGAGAATTGGAACTCTTGGCTGGAGGCACACCCCAGGACTACTCCAAATTTGCCGCTCTTGAGCCGGAATGGTTCAACAAGCTTCAACAGAGGGGAAATAAGCCCAACCTAAGAACTGCATTCATTCATTTGCTCCAAAAACAAAACTTCCTGCCCGCTAATTTTTCTGAAAAGGATTTTCAAACGGCGCTCCTTCGGATTTACCAAAAGCCGGTTCAAGATGAACTGCAGACTCTTTGTGAGTTCCTGATTGAGTTCGATGAACAAATCATTTTGTGGCGATTTAGACATGTGCAGATGGTTGAACGGATGATTGGAATGAAACATGGAACCGGGGGTTCCTTGGGAGTTCCGTATTTGGAAACCACTTTAAAACGCAAGTTCTTTCCAGAACTGTGGGAAGCTAGAACTCAGATGGGCGTGTAGGGCTTCTTAGGAGAGCTCTCACCGGGCTGGCATCGCCGCCCTCGATTCTGAGCGGAATGGACCTAAGCTCATAAATCCCTGGCTCCACCTTTCGCAAGTCGATCCCCTCCAAAATAGCCATTTCATTCGCCAAAGTTGCATGGTGGCTGCGAAGTTCCTTTGATTCGAACAGATCGATTGAGGGAGTATCGATACCAACCAAAACCACCCCAAGCTTGGCCAAGTGCTCTACCAACTCCGGTGAAAGAGCATTGAAGTCTCGGTTGAATTGGGAAGGATCAGGATACGAGTTCGTTTTGAACAACACTCTCGGAGTGACAATCTCAACGTTTGTGACGTCCTCGGGCTTGATCTCTGTGTGTGGATTTTTTTTAACTTCAATAATCTGACAAAGTCCGTGGTATTTTGTTACATCCACTTGATCAATCCCTTTTTTCCCTTTCCCAAAATGCAGCGGAGAATCCGTGTGAGCCCCAACGTGAAGTGAGGTCCTTATAGAAGAAAGGCTGAGGGGGTCACCTGTTGCAGTATCCAAGGCGATATCTCTGGCAAAGGGAGTATCTTCGGGCCACACCGCAATCTTCGCATTTAATAGCGGGCTGATGTCGATCCACTTTTCTCGAGGTTGCTCCCAAGGGCGAAAATGGTACTGGAGGGTTTGGCCTTCCGGGATGGGAACGTTGCACTGGAGCCCCAAGTTATCAAGGACCGGCTTAAGAGCCAAAGCAGCAGGCACCGGTTGATATCCCCCGGCTAATTTGACCACTATTCCCAACCCCTCACTCCACTTTGGGCTGGGTAAAACACCTATTGCCAGAAGACCATCTGCGCCCTCTTTTGCAACGAGCAAACCGGGATTATCCCTCATGAGCCGGCTATCAATTCTCTTGGGCCCTCCAATCCAATCTGGATTTGAAATCATCCAATCGCGGATTCTCAGAAGACTTGGATCGCTCTTGCCGCCCTGAACAAGCTTTTGAAACAACCGAGCCATTTCATCCATTCTTAGAACCGGGGTTGGCAACTTGCAGCCATCCACAACAAACTCAAAAGCTTCTTTCCTTTTACCCAACAGAGAGGAAAGAATTTCAGCCAGTTCTGAGTGGTAAGGGTGTTCAATGGAACGATAGCTATCAAGCGACCACCCGTTTTTTTCACAAGCTTGAAGAATCGCCAAGTGTTTGGAAAAACAACTATGAGTAAAGCCAATTCCCGAACTTTCAAGCTTGCCAACAGAATTCTTGAAAGCCTCACCGGAGGTCCATCTTTTTAAATGGGAAACCTGTTCCTCAGTTCCCGAGATGGATCCTAAAGCTGCTACCCACCAATCAGAAAAAACGGAGCTCCGGGAAATTCCGGTGGCCAGAAATTGGAAAGGCTTCAGCAAGGATCTGGCCGGGTATTTACTATTCCATTCGGAGCTTTGAAAAAGGGTTCGTTTCCCATCCGAAATCCAGATCTCACCAGAGATCTGAACCTCCGGAACCCCGTTTCTAAACAAAGTGTACAAAGGTCCTGGGTTCATAACTTGCCGACCACTTCCTCAAAGAATAATTTCATTTGGTCCTGAATGTCCTGATGATCCATCTGGTTGAACTCAAACCACAACATCAGTCGATCGTCCGGATGAATTCCCCTGCTTCCCCCTTGGAGCATTTGCTCTCGTATTTCGCTGGGATCTCCCACCAAGGCCCTTTGCAACAAGGTTTTGATGTCGGGAACTTGGGCAGTGCCCCTCATAGCCTCAACATAAGTCTCCAAAACCTGTTCCGCTAGGTGGTAGGCTTGATCCCGCTTTTTTTTCACAAAAACCATCACTGTTCTCGGTAGACGAGATCTGCTCCACACCCGATTGTATTTAGAGCACTTCTCCTTCATACCCATGTGAAGCTCTTCAATTTTCACAGGAGAAGTGAACGATAAATTGAAAAGGCTCAGATCCCGAAATTTAAGTCCCCAATCCAAAGCCATCGGATCATGGGAACCCAATACAATTTCCAAATCCTCATTCTCTTTGACAGCCGGGACCAGTCGAATGGCCTCAAAATCCCACCGCTTTTTAATCTCGATTGGTTTCTGGTATTTCGCTCTCAAGCCCGGATCAAGGATCTCTGCAGGCTCCAAAAACCATGACTTAATCTGCTGGGAACTGACTTCCTCCCCACCTAAAAGCCGCAAAAAAATTTCCAGAGCTTCTATAAAAATGTACCGTTTGATGTACGGCCACAACTCCTTTTCCGAAGAATCCCTGGGCACAATTTGAAAAGGCGTGTTTTGATAAGGAAAACGACCTGCAGCAACGCCCATTCTGAGTTTGCGTTTCCACCCGCCCATGTTTCCATTTAAAAAACTCAAAAACTTTACTCTTTCAGCACTGGCCAAAGGCCCACCGCTTCCGCCCACGATATTATGGATAGCGGTACCGAAATTAACTTTCTTGGTTCGGCTGAAGAGGAGCTGGGCCAACTGGAACGAGTCACAATTGATGCCGACCTCTCCGGTAAAATTAGGGATGGTTGCTACACTGGTTTTTTTTTGGGTTTCCGAAGAAAAGTGGCTCTCAGCACACCAAATGGTATCCACCCCCAACGACTCGGCCAGGACAACTTGCTCAAAAAAGTTTGAATATACTTTCTTTGCACCCAAGGACTGGCCGCCAATAACCGGGTCACTAATTGAATGAAACAAGTCAAAAATCATCGAGATATTACTCCCATTCAATGGTAGCCGGTGGTTTGGATGAAACATCGTAAACCACGCGATTAATTCCTGGGACTTCGTTGATGATCCGATTGGAAATTCGAGCCATCGTTTCTTTATCAAAGTCGAACCAATCAGCAGTCATTCCGTCACGGCTCGTGACTGCTCTTAACACAACCACGGACTCGTAAGTTCGGGAATCCCCCATGACCCCGACAGATTTGATGGGCAAAATAACAGAAAATGCCTGCCAAATTTCCTGATACTTTCCAGTTTCTTTCAACTCTTCGATGAAAATAGAATCCGCGTCTCTCAGCAACTCCAACCGCTTTTCATTTATTTTGCCTATGATCCTGACTGCCAATCCAGGCCCAGGAAACGGGTGCCGGCCGATGATTTGCTCGGGGATTCTTAGAGTTCTTCCCAAAGCACGTACTTCGTCTTTGAACAACTCCCGAAAAGGCTCAATCAATTTCAACTTCATCCTTTTGGGAAGGCCTCCCACATTGTGGTGTGTTTTGATGGTATGCGAAGGGCCTTTGACGGACACGCTTTCGATTACATCCGGATAGAGAGTCCCTTGAGCCAAGAACCCCACTCCTTTGATTCTTTGGCATTCTTTTTCAAACACTTCGATGAAGGTTTTTCCTATGATTTTTCGTTTTCGCTCAGGATCCGTTACATTATTCAACCTTTTCAAAAAAAGTTCGCTCGCGTTTATGACCTTGACCGAGACACCTTGGGTTTTCAAAAAGGCTGCAACTTCTTTTGCTTCGTTCTTCCTCAACAATCCATTATCAACTAAAACCGGATGAAATCGCTTTCCCAGGACTTTTCCCAGAAAAACAGCCAGAATAGTTGAATCCACTCCACCACTGATACCGCCAATCACTTGAGAATCACCGACCTGATCCAACACTTCCCGGGTTTTTCGGTTTAAAAAGTTTTCCAGCTTCCAATCGGGCTTCAAACCTGCCAGTTCAAAGAGAAAATTTTCAATGATTTTTTTTCCTATCGGTGTATGGGCCACTTCAGGATGAAACTGGACCGCATGAAGCGCCCCTTTTTCGAACCCGACAATGCACTTATCACTCTTTGCAGTCACGACACAATCCGCAGGAAGAGTCTCCACACTATCTCCATGACTCATCCAAACTTTGGTTTTTTGGCCTTTCTTGAATCCCTTGAAAAGTCCCGATGGATTAATGATTTCAATTTCGCAAGCACCATACTCTCTGGATTTTCCTGAACCGACTTTTCCAGACTTCAAGTGAGAGAGAAGCTGCATCCCGTAACAAATCCCCAGCGTAGGAACGTTCCACCCCAATAACACTTTATTGAGACTCGGAGAAGATTGTTTCCCCACACTAGCGGGTCCCCCGGAAAGAATGATTGCTCGGGGATTCTTTGCTTTCAATGCGTCCAGATTCACATGGTAAGGCTCTATTTCGCAGTAAACACCGCACTCTCTAACCAAGCGGGCGATTAGTTGTGTAAATTGGGAACCAAAATCAAGAATAATAACCGGAGTAGATTTGGGTTTAGTCATTGGGTCTGTAATTGGGGGCTTCTTTTGTAACAAACACATCATGGACATGAGATTCACGAAGCCCCTGAGCCGTGATTCTCACAAACTCAGCCCTGTGTTTCAGTTCTTCCAAATTTTTACAACCTAAATAGCCCAGACCCGCGCGGACTCCCCCCAACAATTGAAAGAGGACTTGAAGCAATTCTCCTCGATACGGCACCATGCCTTCGATGCCCTCTGGAATGAGATCTCCGTCTTCAACCCCTGCTTGACCATACCTGTCTCTATTTCCCTCTCGTAAGGCTTCTATCGAGCCCATCCCTCGATACACTTTGTAGGGCCGGCCTTGGTAATACACAGTTTCTCCAGGAGCCTCATCGGTACCTGCAAGTAAACTTCCAATCATCACTACATCTGCACCAGCTCCCAAAGCTTTTACAACATCACCAGAGTATTTGATTCCACCATCAGCAATTAAACACCTGCCAAACTTCTTGGTGATCGGCGCGCAATTCTGAATGGCTGTAAACTGAGGAAGGCCCACGCCCGCTACAATTCGAGTGGTACAGATGGAGCCAGCACCCATTCCCACTTTCACAGCATCCGCACCCGCTTCGCAGAGTACTTGAGCCCCCTCTGCAGTCGCCACATTTCCGGCGATAATGGGAAGTTCTGGGAATCGCTTTTTAGACCATTTAACCACTTCCACCACGTTCTTGGAGGCTCCGTGAGCTGTGTCCACAGCGATAAAATCCACTCCCACTGCAAAGAGTGCTTCAATTCTTTTCAGAGCTTCAGATCCAGTGCCTACAGCAGCTCCAACTCTTAGCCTGCCCTGACCATCTCGATTCGCATGGGGATACCGAATACTTTTTTCAATGTCCTTGATTGTGATGAGAGCTTTTAGTTTGCCGGACTTGTCCACGACCGGCAGTTTTTCAACACGATGTTTGTGCATCAAGCGGACAGCGTCTTCCATGGAAACCGACTCGGAGGCGGTTACCAATTTTTCCAAAGGAGTCATTACCTCAGTAATGGGACGCTTGAGATTTTCCTCAAAACGTAAGTCCCGGTTGGTTACAAGACCGGACAGCTTGCCGGACTCCAAAACTGGCAATCCCGAAATTCCAAATTTTTTCATCAAGACCAAGGCATGATTTACAGTCTCATTTGAATTTAAAGTGACGGGATCCAAAATCATCCCACTTTCACTTTTCTTCACTTTTTCCACTTCAAAAACTTGTTTTTCCAAAGAAAAGCTTCGATGAATAACTCCTGCCCCGCCAGCTCGAGCCATGGCAATTGCAGTTCGGCTTTCAGTTACTTTATCCATGGCAGCCGAAATAATGGGAATTCCCAGTTGAATTCTGGAAGTCAGTCTAGTCGAGAGTTCAACTTCCGGGGGCACCACTTCAGAATAACGAGGCACCAACAAAACATCATCAAAAGTCAGTCCGTCCATGAGTTCAGATTTTGGAAAGGTCATCCGGATAATCTCGTGGGCACATGGTAAAGAGATGTGAAGACCCAGTCAACCATTGTGCAGCGCGCCCTGTGGGACAAATCTGTGCCTTTTCAAATAAAGTTTAGTTATAATTTGAGAGTTAACCATGAAAAACGAAATGAACTCCCCTCTTTCAACCGGATTACAGTTATCTGTAGTAGTTCCCTGTTTTAACGAAAATCCACATATTGAATCCATTTTGGAAGGTTGGCTTCAAGAGCTTCGAGATCAGAGGCTCTCTTTTGAGATTATCGCCATCAATGATGGTTCATTGGATGGCACCGGAAGGGTTTTGGACAAGCTCCGAAAAGAAAATCCCGAAATCCGAGTAGTCCACCAACTCAACACCGGAAGCGCCAAAGCTTATCGAAGAGGCTATGAGCTAGCCCGGGGCCAGTATGTTTTGTCCATCAGTGCCAATGGACGCTGTGAGCCTTCGGACTTTCAATTGCTTTGGAATCAAAAAACGGGAAGCTCCTTGGTTATCGCCCGACGAACCCATCGTTTGGATGGCTTCTTTTCCAGAAAATTCACTTCATTTTTGAGTCTGTTGGCACGCCGACTCTTTAAATTGAATGTTGAAGAGCCGGGAATAGGCTTTCGGTTGTTCTTAAGAGAACCCGTTATCCCTCTTTTGAAAGACATTCCCAAAGAGTGGCATAGCTTCCATTGGTCTTCCTCTGTTTTGGTGGCGACCCACTCACCAAACGGTATTTCTGAAGTCAAAGTACCCTACCGGCATAGACTGGAACGAAAATCCCCTTTTCGAAGAACAAGCCTTTTCAAATCCGGGTGGTACCACCTTCGAGAAGGGCTCTTTTTGAAATGGCAATTGCGAGGTAAAGCAGTAGCCCATTTGATTTCCCCTTTCTCCGTACAGAGCCACTCCTACAGTTAAGTCCACCCGAGTCTGGCACACCGGGCAAGACGACTTCCAGCGTCAACAAGAAACTTTCAAGGAGTTTTCCACGCTCGTCGATAAGCTTTCTGGAGGCCCCCATGAAGAATGCCGCGCTTAAAAAACCCCGCACCGCAAGTGCCAAAAAAGTAGCTCCCGCAAAAAAGACCGTTGCTAAAGCCGCCGACAAAAAGGAAAAGCTGTGCTCGGTGCCTTCATGCAAGAAAGAAGCAAGCGCCCAAGGCTATTGCCGTCTCCATTATATTTCTAATTGGAAACACATTCGTTTTAATGAAAAAGTAAAAGCAGAACGGCGTTTGAATGCTTATGTCGATCGTATTTCCAAGAAATATCCCAAGGATTTCCTCGAAAAAATCAAAGAAACTCTGGAAGATGAAAACAAGTTCAAAGAAATGGTTTCTGAGCTGGAGATTGAACTAGACATGAGTCCAAAAGAAACCGATGACGAATTTTTGGAAAAGTTTCTTCGAGCTCTGAAACCCGGTTCATCCGAGTAACCGGACGAACAATTGGTAGTTCACTTCTGGGTTGTAGGCAGGCCCTGTGCGACCCATTCCAACATTCCACCCTTCATGGAGTAAGTCGCTTCATACCCTAATCTCAAACTTTCCTCAGTAGCTCGAGCAGAACGCTTCCCGCTTCTACACACGAAAACTATCCGCTCCTTTCGATTTCCTGATTTCAAGAAGTCACTGAGTTCCTCTCCCAAAGTAACCAGTACCGCGCCCTCGATATGCCCTGAATCAGAAACAAACTCCTCAGGGGTCCTCACATCCACTATCCGGAGGCATCCTTTCTGATCAAAAACTTGTGATGGCGTGAGTTCGGGAATGGGGGAAGCCAAAACCAAGCGGCTCAAGAGAGTAGCAAAAAGTATCAACGTCGCTTTCATTTTATTTCCTCTGATGTTGAAAATAATATGTGCCTCTCACGAGGGATCCCCTCGTCATTAATCAGTTTAATCATATATTGTTTATCGGAAGCAAGCTCCCACTTTAAATCAAAGGGAATCGTAGCAGAACGACCTCCTTTGAGATTGACACTTTTGATGAGTTTTTCCCTGAAAAGGCCGCCTCCATCAGAGTTTAGTTCAAACACTTTCGCTGTCACTGGACCCTCGGCTTTTGAAATGGGAAACTCACTGAGAGATTCCCTTTTTTCATTTACTACAAACCAAGGGAGTCCCTTCGAATTGTCAAAATGCTCGAAAACTGATTTTGCAGCCGGATACCCCCGCTCCCCCCGGGATTTGCGAATAACGGGCAACAAAGGATCTCCTAATAACTCTGTTGTCCAGTAAGTCCAGCGGTGACTGAACTCAGACATGTCATTTCCTTGAGTCAGTGAATACTGCTGTAAGGTTTCGATCTCAAGATCTCCCAAATTCTGTCCTTTTCCGATGCGGTAATTTTCCACAAAACCATCCAAGAGCTGCAATGCATGAGTGGTCCCCAAAACCTCCACATTTCCATTCTCATCCACTTCAGTTTCTGGAGAACCCAATCCCTCCCGGGTGCTGCCCAAATAAGCTATAGCTCCCGCATCCGATCTTAGTAGCGCAGTTCCCACGGAAACACTTCCCCACTGTTCTCTTTCAGTCATGGAGCCATCGACCAAAAGCTCTTCATCAAAAGCTGCATTGATACACGAAACCGACACCACCAGAGGAGGTAGAGCATCTTCTTTGGATTCCATACTTAAAATATCGTTGGCAGAGATAAATTCATCGCCTGCGAACAAACGGTTTCCCAAACCGTGGTCCAAATAGTAGACCAAGGAAGATTTCTCTTCCCCACTCGCAAGTTTTTTGAGTTCAAACCTGGAGAAACTTCCCTCGGTTTGAAAATGTTTTCGAGTTGATTTCCAATCAGCGGACTCTCTGTTGACCGTCACGAGAGTTCCCAACTCTCCAATATAAAAAGGACTTCCCTCAAAAGCTTTTCCTCCGTAGAGAGCCAATTCATTCTCAGCCTGTTCTTGGTTTCTCAACCATTTTTTTGCTTTGTTGAGGTACTTTGAGACTTGCTCATTTGTAGAAAAGGGAAGTCTCCCAACTGCCAAACGAGGTTCCAAGCACAGTTTTCCCGCTCCGTAACATTGATCAGTTACACCGGTCGTCTTCTGGTCAAACGCTTGTTTGTCCAAAAGATAGTAACTGGGCGGGATATTTTCGGAGTTGCCCATCAAGACCACATATTTAAACTCAGGGTCTTCGTCAGCTCTCTTTCGGAGAAATGAAATAATCTTTTTAGCAGTCAAAAAATCGTAGCCTTTGACAATTCCCTCAAACTCCTCAGGGGTCTTGTACCCCTCTGGAAGCTCTTCCTCATCAACCGGGCTGGAGTCTTTGGCGATGGACTCCACAGTGGCAAGTTCCGTCTCAACCTTAAAGAATTCCTTGTGAAAAGTCTGCAGGGCTTTTGCTCCTGCCAAAAGTTTCTCTGAGGTAATGATTAAAGCTGGCTTGTAACGAGCCCACTTCTTTTTCTCTCTGCTTTGCTCCAGCCGCAAGCTCCAGCTCCCCCCGATCAGTCTCAAGACTTTCCCGGTTTTTGTTTCCACCTGCATGGGAAACAAGGACACGTGGACTGTGTTTCCGATTTGATGGCTCTCAAACAATTTCCCTGGGAAATAATCCAATACTTCTGTCTCTTTAAACTCGATAGTTTTCCTTCCCCAAACGAAAGGCTTCTCCCCTTTGCTCAGCTCAATTTTTTCTTCAGTTACTTCCAACTCGGGTTTCTCCAAGTTGAGACGGGCTTTTTTTCCTTTGGGCACAGAAAAAACATAACTGAGCATGGGGATTCGAGGACGTCCCGGAACTGACACGATTTTTGCGTTGCCCAATTGAGGTAAAAACTTTCCGGATTGAAGCTTTTTAAAATTAAGTTTGTTCAAACGAAAAGCTTTCGCCCGCTTCGGTCCGGTGCTTTCACCTGAGTTTTTGGCAACCAAGGTGTCCGGCAAGGCCGAGAGCTGCTTGAACTTGATTTCCGGTTGAGTTGTTCTCCCGCAGGAAACAACCAAAAGAATTGATAAGATTTGGAAAAACGCTAAAAACGGCTTCAATCTTTGCATAGTCCCCCTAAACCCAAGACGAGAGTTTTACCAGACCCTTATGACGCTACGCAATATAAAGTTTGGTTTTTCAATCCGCTAGAAGCCAAACAGGTGACAAAAAGGGTTGCGCAAAGGGGGTAAATGCCGTTATATACAGCAGATTCTCTTCAGACAAAAAAGAGAACCGAGACGATCGGAGCGAGATTATATTGTATTTTCAGCTCCTTACAGAAGTAGAGGATTAGCAAATGGCACTTGGAATTTTAGGCCGAAAAGTGGGCATGACACAAATTTTTGATGATAACGGTGCATTGGTTCCCGTGACGGTTATCGACACTAGCGATTGCATGGTTTCTCAGGTTAAAACCCAAGACAAAGATGGCTATCAAGCTCTCCAAGTTGCTTCTGGAACTCGTAAACCTCAAAACATCAACAAACCCACTGCAGGACACTTTAAAAAAGCAGGAATGGCTGCCAAACCCCATCGACAAGAATTCCGATTGGATGCTTCGATGGATGTCAGCACCTACAAAGCCGGACAAACTCTCACTGTAGGGATGTTCCAAAAAGGCGATAAAGTAGACGTCGTAGGCACTTCCAAAGGCCGTGGTACCCAAGGGGTTGTTAAGCGCTGGGGATTCCATGGAGCGGATGCTACTCACGGGGTTTCTGATTATTTTAGACATGGTGGTTCCAACGGTGCCAATACATTTCCCGGTAAAGTGATCAAAAACAAAGGGATGCCTGGCCGTATGGGTGATGTCAGAACAACGACTTTGAATTTGAAAGTTTTAGAAGTTAAAGAAAGCGAAAATTTGATTTTGGTCAAAGGTGCAGTCCCTGGGCATATCAATTCATTGGTGATGGTCCGCTACACCAACCGAAGACCTGCTCCCACTGGCAGAACTGTCATTAAAGCTTAAAACCCATCCATTGGCTGATAGGGGTGGTTACTCGTTCAAAGTCGTTGGGATAACTAGGAGTTCCCTGTCTTTTCCATTGGCCAAAGTCCGCCAAGTGCTGTTCGATTTTTTCTCCCAATATTTTCGAGTTCCATTCCGACAAATTACAGGAAAAGAAGAGCCCGCCCCCAGTACTTACAAGAGGTCCTACTGCTCTGAACAATCGTGAGTAGTCTTTCTTCAAACTAAACACTCCACCTTGTTTGGTTCTGGAAAAACTGGGAGGATCCACAATTACTAAATCCCACTTCTGCCCCTTTTTTTCAGCTCGCCTCAAAAATTCAAAACTATCTGCCGCAACAAACTGATGACGAACCCAATCGATATGGTTCTTCTCGAAATTTCTCTTTCCCCACTCCAAATATTTTTTGGAAAGATCCACGCTGGTGGTTTCAGCTCCTTGGGAAGCGCACGCAACACTAAACCCGCAAGTATAAGAAAATAAATTCAACACTTTTTTTCCAGCAGAGCCGGAGGCTAACGCTTTTCGATTTTCTCTCTGGTCCAAAAAAAGGCCGGTAGAGTAGCCCGAGAAGGGGTGAATTTCATAAAAAAGCCCATTTTCCTGAACCACCACTTCCGGTTCACAGGGAGATCCCACCAAAGGCTCTGGAGAATAATATTCACTGCCAGCGGTTTGGTGACTCCGGTCCCTGACAAAAGTTTTTTGATAAACACAGTGGGCTTTTCTTTGGACAAGAAACCATTCAGCGATTGGTTTCAGCAATGAACTCTCAAGCTGATACTCGCTTTCAAATACCTGAAAAACGATCACGTCTGAAAACTGCTCGACCACCAAACCGGCAATTCCCTCTGCCGCCCCATTGAAAAGGCGAAAACAATTTGTCAGCCCAGCGGACTCCTCAAAAAGCTTCTGCCGACGGTCCAAAGCCTTTTCCAAAAGGAATTCCCAGTTAATGCTCATCCCAGTACCTTGCTACAGAATTGAGTTCTTTTGGAAGTTCAAATTTTAGTTCTTTCGGGCTCGTGGGGTGTTGAAATCCAAGTTCGGAAGCAACCAAAGCGATTGCCCCTTCCCTAAAAAACTGGGTGGACCCGTAACGTCCATCCCCTAAAATGGGACAACCGAGATGGGCCATTTGAGCACGAATCTGGTGCCTTCGGCCCGTTATTAACTCAACTTCAACCAAAGACACTCCGTCTTTAACCCCCAAAACCCGGTAGAGAAGCTCGGCCCTCTTTGATTCAGGCACCATGGTTTCAAAAACTTGGCTCCGCCCATCACCGGGATTGGTCAAATAATGAACGCAATGCCCTTCTCGAGTTTTCAACTCCCCCTGAACAATAAGCTGGTATTTCTTTTTCATGGCTTTAGCCCGGATCTGTTCAGATAAACGGCTTGCTCCTTTGCTGGTCTTTGCAAAGACGACCAATCCTGAAGCGGGTCTGTCGAGCCGATGAACCATTCCTAAAAAAACATTGCCCGGTTTTTGATATTTTTCCTTGATCCACTGACAGATCTGAAGAAACAGCGTGGGGCTACCAGACTCATCCGATTGGATCAAAAGGCGATGGGGTTTAAAAACCACAAGAAGGTGGTTGTCTTCAAAGATGACTTTTAGTTCCTTGTCCAAGTCATTATTATCGTTAGTCTTAACTGTACTCACAAGCCGGCCATCACGTCTCTTGATTTGATTGTTCTTTACTCGTATACCCTACCATTCATGAAAAATCGTCGAGATAAATTTTACGCCAAACACCCCAAAGGTCCCCGGGTTGCCCCGACCAAAGAAACCATGGACCAGATGCTCAGGGCCGCCAAAATCACTTTGAACTCCGATCAAATCGAACAACTCTGGAAATACCATCAGTTGATCCGAAAAAGAAATACCGATCGTGAACTCACTCGCATCGTGGGTTTTGAGCCCATGGTCATCAAACATTACATAGACTGTATGATCTTGGGACGGTTTTGGCAGTTTCCATCCCCGATTGTAGATGTGGGTTCGGGAGCTGGCTTTCCCGGAATCCCACTCAAGATCTTGAACCCCTCTTTAAAAATGATACTGGCCGAGCCCCGCCCAAAACGGATTGAGTTCTTAAATGAGGTAATTTCCGAGCTGGGTTTAAAAGATATCGAAGTCTTTGAACACAAAGTAGTGAGCCGCAGTTTCACGACTCCTGTTCAAGCTGTGATCACTCGAGCGGTTGAGACAATGGATAAAACGGCTCTCCGCACTTCAGCAGCTCTCGGAATGGGCGGCCAACTCATCTTCATGAAGGGTCCGAATGCGGATGAGGAAATAAAAGAAATGAAGAGCAGGTTTGGTTCAGCTTTTAGCCTGACTTTGGACAAAGCCTATCGTCTCCCTGATACGGATCACCAGAGGCGCCTTGTTATTTTCACCAGGACTAGTGAAGGGTCTCTGCAATCGTCCGAACAGCATCCTGAATAGCTCCATCTTCCGGACAATAGCTTAGCGCTTTTCTGAATTCCTGAAGAGCGCGAACGGGTAGGTTACGATTCAAAAAAATTCGGCCCAAATTGATGTGGGGATAGTGGCGAGCTGCATATTTTTTGGCTTGAATGGCCTTGTAAAACCATTCAACCGCTTCGTCTTCTTTTCCCAACACCACAAGATAAGAGCCAATATCGTTATAGGGGTTTCCAAAATCCGGATCTAATTTGATGGCTTTTTTACAAAGAGAAATGGCTTTTTCGATATTACCGAGCTGGTATTCCATCCAGCCCCAGTAGGTTAGGGATTCGGCGGTTTCCCACTCGCGACTGGCTTTTCGAAAAGAATTTCTAGCTTCAGAATACTGTCCCTGCTCTGCCAGCTTCAGGCCGCATTCAATAAGCCCACTGAAGTCTCTTCGCATGATTTAATTGTCACTCTAGTTTGAGTGACAATCAAGCAGTGAAAGCACGATAAAAGGGAATCGGCGTTCCACGCCGCGCAGCGCTCTCTTCAATTCTTAAAAGCTCGTTGTATTTCGCTGTTCTTTCTCCGCGAGATAAAGAACCCGTTTTTATCTGCCCGCACCCGGTGCCAACGGCCAAATGCGCAATAGTCGTATCCTCTGTTTCGCCGGAGCGATGGGAAACGATGCTTCTATAGCCATTCTTATTTCCCAACAACATGGTTTCAATCGTTTCCGACAAACTGCCCACTTGATTTACTTTGATTAAAATAGCGTTGGCGACTTTTTCTTTGATTCCTCTCTCAACGTACTTCTTTTGAGTGACAAAGAGATCATCCCCTACCAATTGGGTCGATTGACCCAGCTCTTGGGTTAGTTTCCTCCAACCGTTCCAATCATTTTCATCCAATCCGTCCTCAATACTTACCAAAGGGGCTTTCTTTTTGAGGGTTTGATAAAAATTCAAAAGCTCCTCTGAGCTGAGGGCCTTTGAACTCTTCCAACGAAAATCGTATTTACCAGTTTCTTTATTGAAGAAAGAGCTGGATGCCACATCCAAAGCCAAACTGATCTGCTTTCCCAGAGAGTACCCTGCTTTTGAGATGGCTTCGCAAATAAGCTCAACCGCTTGATCGTTGCTCTCCAGATTTGGGGCAAATCCCCCTTCATCTCCCACTGCCGTTGAGTAATGGAGGCTATGGAGCTTGTTTTTCAGGTGATGAAAAACTTCTGTTCCCGCTCTCAAAGCTTCCGAAAAGCTATCAAAACCATGTGGGACAATCATGAACTCTTGAATCTCGAGCCCATTATTCGCGTGGACCCCTCCATTCAAAATATTCATCAAAGGGGTGGGCATACACAGATCCCGTGCCTCAAGCCCCATCATTTCATTGAAAACCCAGTAGAGCTCACGCATCTGGGAATTTGCAACTGCCTGGGCAAAAGCCAGAGAGACCCCAAGAATAGTATTGGCCCCCAGCTTTTTTTTCTGTTCGGTACCGTCTGCTTCAATCAAAGAGCCATCTAAAGCATTCACTCCTGAAAAGGATTTTCCCAAAACCAATTTGGCCACTTCTTCGTCGATGTTCCGTACAGCTTTGAGGACTCCTTTTCCCAAGTACCTTTTAGGATCCCCATCCCGCAACTCCAGAGCTTCATGCTCTCCTTTCGAAGCTCCCGACGGGACCATGGCCCGCCCCAAGCTTCCATCGGAGAGCTGTAATTCAACTTCTAAGGTTGGGGTCCCTCGAGAATCCAGCACTTCACGCCCGTGAATACCCTTGATGATAAAAGCCACGATCTTCTCCTGCAAATGACGGTTTAATTCGGAGAGCTTTTATCTTCTCTGAACTCAGCTTCAATGGGCTCGTCTTCTTTTTTTCCGGCTTCTGCCCCTCCAGGGTCAGTCCCAGCTTCAGCACCTTGGGCGCCACCCTGTGCTGCAGAAGCCGCTTTATACATTTGCTCCGCCATTTTATGGGAGAGCGCCGTCAGCTTTTCAGTGGCAGCTTTCATTTGAGCTACTTCATCCTTGGACAATGCTTCTTTCGCGTCTTTAACAGCCGATTCGACATCTCCTTTGATTGCAGAATCGATTTTATCCCCATTTTCTTTGAGCAGCTTCTCCGTACTGTAAACCAAATTGTCCAAGTTGTTTTTTGCATTTACTTTCTCTTTCTTTGCTTTGTCTTCTTCTGCATGGGCTTCTGCATCTTTGACCATTTTGCTGATTTCAGATTCCGATAGACCGCTGCTGGCTGTAATCTTCACCGATTGCTCTTTGCCAGTTGCTAAATCTTTCGCCGCCACGTGGACAATTCCATTGGCGTCAATGTCAAAAGACACTTCAATCTGAGGGACTCCTCTGGGAGCGGCTGCAAGACCAGTTAATTGAAATCGCGCCAAAGTTCTATTGTCGTAAGCCATGTCGCGCTCACCTTGGAGCACATGGATCTCAACGGTTGTTTGGCTGTCTTCGGCAGTCGAGAACACTTGGCTCTTTCGAGTCGGTATTGTTGTATTTCGCTCGATAAGTTTCGTGCAAACATGCCCCAATGTCTCAATTCCTAACGAAAGTGGTGTCACATCCAACAAAAGGAGGTCTTTTACTTGTCCGCTCAGAACCCCTCCTTGGATGGCGGCCCCGACTGCGACCACTTCGTCCGGGTTAACACTTCGATTAGGTTCTTTACCAAAGAACTTTTTTACAGCTTCTTGGATTTTCGGAACCCGGGTCGATCCTCCAACCAAGACCACTTCATCGATATCACTAGGGGAAAGGCCGGCATCTTTAAGAGCTTGCTGACAAGGTTTGATAGACCGTTCAACCAAATCTTCAATGAGCTGTTCAAACTTCGAGCGGGTCAGTTTGATTTGAAGGTGTTTGGGGCCGCTGGAATCCGCCGTGATGAATGGAAGATTTACTTCCGTTTCCATCAGGGATGACAACTCAATTTTTGCTTTCTCAGCAGCTTCCTTGAGACGCTGGAGGGCCATTTTGTCTTTCGACAAGTCGATTCCCTGATCTTTTTTAAACTCAGCAATCAACCACTCAATGATTTTTTGGTCGAGGTCATCCCCTCCCAAATGAGTATCCCCATTGGTAGACTTCACTTCCACTACGTTGTCACCCACATCCAGAATGGAAACGTCAAAGGTTCCCCCTCCGAAGTCATAGACAGCAATTTTTTGTTCTTTCTTTTTATCCAGACCGTAGGCCAAAGCTGCAGCAGTCGGCTCGTTGATGATTCTTTTCACTTCCAAGCCAGCAATTTTCCCAGCATCCTTGGTTGCCTGACGTTGAGCATCGTTAAAGTAGGCAGGAACCGTAATAACCGCTTCCTTAACTTCGGTGCCCAAATAATCCTCTGCACATTTTTTTAATTTTTGCAGGATCATCGCGGAAATTTCGGGAGCTGTGTATTCTTTGCCTCGAATATCGATAGCAACATCGCCACCGTGATCCACTACTTTGTAGGGAACCAGTTTTTTCTCACCAGAGACCTCTTCGGGTCTTCGTCCCATAAACCTTTTTACCGAGTAAACCGTGTTTTCAGCATTTGTGATGGCTTGTCGTTTTGCGACTTGCCCAACCAAACGATCCCCTTCTTTGGTAAAAGCCACAATAGAGGGTGTTGTGCGCCCACCTTCTTCGTTTGCGATGACTTTCACATCATTTCCTTCCATCACCGCCACACAAGAGTTTGTGGTTCCTAAATCGATTCCAATAATTTTAGCCATTTGATTCTCCTTAAAATTCTCGTGCACCTAATATGGGGGCGAAGAGGTACATGTCAACCTCGGGGTCCCCAATCTTTCCCATAAGGGTCTGAAAGGGCAAGATTTTTTGATTTTTTTTTAGCATTCCCTTGACTCTTTCAAGACCCTACCTAGATTGAGCGGCGAACGGAAAAGGAACTTTATGCCTTTGTATGAGTACGACTGTGAGGGCTGTCATCAGCATTTGGAAGTCATTCAAAAATTTTCAGATGCCCCTTTAGCAACCTGCCCCGATTGTGGCGGGAAACTAACTAAACAGCTATCTCGAACCAGCTTTCAGTTAAAAGGAAGCGGTTGGTATGCGACTGATTATAAGCAATCGCCAGCGTCCTCAAACAAGGGCAACACAAGCTCGGAGTCGTCGGTTACAAAGCCTTCAAAAGATTAAGCGATTTCAAGCTTTTAAGCTTTCGCTCTTGACTTTTGGCATGCTGCACGGCACAACTCGTACGCTTGTAAAGTTTCGCTGGTTATAACTTTTTATTCACAAGGAGATGTAAATGAACATTCGTCCTCTACACGATCGCGTTATCGTTAAGCGATTCGAAGAAGAAGAACGTACTAAAGGTGGAATTATTATTCCTGACAACGCCAAAGAGAAACCTCAACAAGGTGAAATCATTGCTGTTGGAGCAGGAAAGGTGCTTGAAGATGGTCGTAAAGTAGCACCTGAAGTTAAAAAAGGTGATCGAGTTTTGTTTGGTAAATATTCTGGCACCGAAATCAAAGTGGAAGGTGTCGAGTATTTGATGATGCGGGAAGAAGACATTCTCGGCATCGTTGAAAAGTAAGATCAATTTATTAAGAGGAGATAAAAATGGCTGCTAAAGAATTACGTTTCAAAGAAGAAGCGAGAGCTGCGATTCTACGTGGGGTCAACGTTCTTGCTGAAGCTGTAAAAGTTACCCTTGGACCTCGCGGTCGCAATGTTGTTATTGAAAAATCTTTTGGTGCTCCAACCATCACCAAAGACGGAGTCACTGTTGCCAAGGAAGTAGAACTTGAAAACAAGTTTGAAAACATGGGCGCTCAGATGGTGAAAGAAGTCGCCAGCAAGACAAACGATGATGCTGGAGATGGCACTACAACAGCCACTGTTTTGGCTCAAGCCATTTTCCGGGAAGGTGCAAAAGTGGTAACTACCGGCCAAAACCCCATGGACATCAAACGTGGGATTGATGCCGCAGTGGTCGCAGTTGCTGCTGAACTGAAAAAACTCTCCAAGCCCATTAAAGACGAGAAAGAAATTGCTCAGGTGGGCACGATCTCAGCCAACAATGATGCAACCATTGGAAAATTGATTGCTGAAGCAATGGGAAAAGTTGGAAAAGAGGGCGTTATCACTGTGGAAGAATCCAAAACCGCTGAAACAACGTTGGATGTGGTTGAAGGAATGCAATTCGATCGCGGCTACTTGTCACCTTATTTTGTGACAAACGCGGACACGATGGAATGCAATTTGGACAATCCTTATATTTTGCTCTTCGACAAGAAGATCTCCAGCATGAAGGATCTGTTGCCGGTTCTTGAAAAAGTAGTTCAAGCCAGCCGTCCTCTTCTCATTATTGCAGAAGATTTGGAAGGCGAAGCTTTGGCGACACTCGTTGTCAACAAGCTGCGTGGAACCCTGCATGTTTGTGCAGTGAAAGCTCCTGGCTTTGGTGACAGACGGAAAGAAATGTTAAATGACATTGCTACTCTGACAGGCGGAGAAGTTGTTTCTGAAGAACTTGGAAACAAACTTGAAAACGCCAGATTGGATTCTCTTGGTCAAGCAAAAAGAGTAACCATCAACAAGGAAAACACCACTATCGTGGACGGAATGGGCGAAAAGAAGGAAATCGAAGCTCGGGTTAAACAAATCCGAACTCAGATTGAAGAGACCACTTCCGATTACGATCGAGAAAAGCTGCAAGAGCGACTTGCTAAATTAGTTGGCGGAGTTGCTGTGATCAATGTGGGAGCAGCTACTGAAGTGGAAATGAAAGAGAAGAAAGCTCGCGTGGAAGATGCTCTTCATGCAACTCGCGCAGCTGTGGAAGAAGGAATTCTTCCCGGTGGTGGAACTGCCTATATCCGAGCTGCTGCAGCCCTCGAAAACTTAAAAGTAGAAGGCGAAGCACAATTCGGAGTGAACATCATCCGTAGAGCTCTGGAAGAACCTTTGCGTCAAATTTCGCAAAATGCAGGATTTGAAGGTTCAATCGTGGTTGAGAATGTGCGCAAAAACAATACCCCCAACTTTGGATTTAACGCTCTTGGCGAAAAATACGAAGACTTGGTGGCTGCAGGGATCATCGATCCCACAAAAGTGTCACGCTGTGCACTTCAAAATGCGGCAAGCATTGCTTCTCTCATGTTGACCACTGAAGCGATGATTACCGAAAAGCCCAAAGAAGAAGAAGCTCACGCTGGTCATTCCCATGGCGGAATGGGCGGAATGGGTGGAATGGGTGGAATGGGCGGCATGGGCGGCATGATGTAAGCTTAGCCTAGGCTAATTGCCTTAAACGGGCTATCCTTCGGGATAGCCCGTTTTTTTTTTGAGAACCCGAATGCCTTTAAACACATGACTCTAAAAAAGATCAGCTTTTTTCTCATTCCACCGTGCCTGCTGATTCTTTTTTATTGGGCATCAATCACGAGCAAGAATAAAGATGTCATTTGGATCTATGCTTCCATTTACAAGGAAGTCATTTCTGAGCTGGATAGGGCTCTAAAGCAGACATTCCCCACCGTTCAGGTCCGTTGGTATCAGTCTGGAAGTGAAAATGTCGCAGCCAGAGTCAATGCTGAACTCTCAACTGGATCCTCACAAGCTGATCTGATCATGACCAGTGATCCCTTTTGGTTTGTTGAATTAAAGAAAGCAGGACACTTGCTTCCTTATTTTTCACCTACTGCGAAAAGCTTGGACTCTCGCTACTTGGATACTGAGGGGGCCTTCTTAATCAATCGTATTCCCGTGGGAATCATAGCCTATAACACCCGGTCGGTATCAAAAGCTGAGGCACCCAAAACATGGAACGATCTGCTGTTGCCCAAATGGAGAAACAAGCTAAGCATGCCCAGCCCCTTGGAGAGTGGGACTGCTCTCACTTTTGTTTCACAACTAGTCCGGAAAAAGGGATGGGAGTACTTTGAAGGCCTCAAAAAAAACAATATTCTTTCGGCGGGTGGAAATTCAGCGGTCATTCAAAGGGTGGAAACCCAGGAGGCTTTGGTCGGAATTGTTCTCTTGGAGAATGCATTACAAGCCCAAAAGCGGGGGGCACCTGTGGAAATTGTATACCCCGCGGAAGGCGCTATTCCCGTCCCCTCTCCGATTGCCATTTTGGCAAACACAAGAAGACCGGATCTGGCCAAGCAGATTTATGATTTTTTTTCCTCCAACACTGCTCAAAACATTTTTCTGAAAGCAAATGTTTACTCTCCCTTCTTAGCCCAGTCTGCACCTGAATCTGCAAAACCCTTTTCCGAAATTGAAAAGACAGAGTTTGACTGGAATGCTACCGTTCTGGAGAACTTTTGTCGGATAAAGGAAGATACAAAGACAACTTTCACCAAATTAATATTGCAATAACGTGTCGAACCTTATTTCTAAAAAGACGTATTTGTCCACATGGGTGATTATTCTTGCGATCTGTGTTGCCCCCCTGTTAACGATGGCTTTTCGTCTGATACCACAGCCGGAACTTTTCTCAACCCTCTATGACTCAGCAGTTTTAAAAAGTCTTTTTGTCACTTTAGGAGTCGGCTCTATGAGCTTGGTTCTTGCGCTTGTCTTGGGATTGCCCCTGAGCTTTATCATCTCACGGACTCGAATCCGTGGCCGCAGATTCTTTGAATTCTGGCTGCTTTTTCCTTTCTTTATACCCTCTTATCTTTTCGCAATTGCATGGGTGGTTTTGGCTCTGCCCCAAGTTGGAATTCTAAATCGACTCCCCGGATTGGGTTGGATCAATATCTATTCTTTTTGGGGCTTGGTCTGGGTGACTTGTAATGCCTATTTTCCAGTGATCGTTAACACACTATCCAAAAGCTTTTCTGATATGGATTCCAGCTTGGAAGAAGCAGCCAGAATCTGTGGAGCCAGCCCAGCAAAAGTATTTTTTTCCATCACTCTTCCCTGCCAGTTTTCCACCATTATTGGAGCAGCTCTGGTTTTTTTATTTATCACCCTTTCCTCTTTTGGAATTCCAGCCATTATTGGGAACCCCGCAAAACTCTATGTCTTGACCACACAGGTTTTCACTTATTCCAAAATGGGAGGGCTCAAAGGAACCGATCAGGCTTTTGTTATTTCGCTCTGGCTCATTGCTTTTGCGTTGTCTTTAACTTTTTTAGGAAGAAAGCTGAAAGATAAACACTCGGTTCCTCTAATGACCGGCAAAGCAACCCGACCGTCTCTTGTTGATTTGGGTAAATGGGAAATCCCAAGCCAGCTGTACCTGTGCGGACTTCTCTTTTTTTTCATTTTGCTTCCGTTGGGTTCTTTAATTCTAAGCTCTTTTTTCTCCGTAGCCGGCTCCCTGCAATTGTCCAATCTTTCCTTTCGAAACTATGAATATTTATTCCAGCTCCAAGAAGCTAGAACAGCAATCTTAAACTCCTTGACCCTCAGCTTTTTAGGAGGAATCACCTGTTGCGGCTTGGGCTTGGCCATTGTTTTTTTCAGCCATAGAAGCTCCCATCGGGGCCGCTTTTGGATTGAAAAAATAAGCACACTTCCATTTTCCATACCAGGCACGGTTTTAGCTTTGTCTTTTATCGTCAGTTATGGAACCGGCTGGGGAGTTAAGGAGATCGGACTGCTTGGAACACCGTTTCTGATTTTTTTAGCCTATGTCTCAAAGGATTTGGCTATTGCAGTGCAGACCTTGGGCCCTGCTCTCAATCAGATTGACAAGAGTCTGGAAGAAGCGGGCCGGATTTTTGGCGCGAGTCCATTCCGAATTATGGATCGGATCTTGTTTCCGATTCTTTTTCCAACGCTTAAAAACGTCTTTTTTCTCTGTGCACTTCCCATGTTTTCAGAACTGACCATGTCTGTTTTGCTTTTTGGACCCGGAACGGAGACTTTGGGAACCCTGATTTTTCAACTACAGGATTACGCAAGCCCACTTGCCGCCTGTGCAATGGCGAGCCTGCTTATCATTTCGCTAGGTTCAGGAATGTTGATCAGTCGATATTTTTTGAAAGGGACAAAATGAGTAGCGTACAACTTGAGAATATTTCAAAGAGTTATGGCAACCTGAATATCATCCCGACCCTTTCATTGGATATTCTTCCCAATGAGTTTGTCAGTCTCTTGGGGCCCTCTGGCTGCGGCAAAACCACCTTGATTCGAATGATTGCAGGTCTTGAACGGCCCACCGGGGGGCGAATAAAGTTTGGAGAAGAAACTGTTTTTGATTCGAGTTCGAAAAGTTTTGTACCCCCGGAGAAAAGAAATGTGGGAATGGTTTTTCAAAATTATGCTTTATGGCCCCACCTTGATGTTTTTGAAAACATCGCTTTCCCGTTAAAGTGCCGCAACTATTCTTCCTCTGAAATTCGAAATTCAGTAGACACAGTTTTGGAACAAGTTCAGCTTGCTGGCATGGCAAAACGAAAACCCGCTGAATTATCGGGAGGGCAGCAGCAGAGAGTCGCCTTGGCAAGAGCTTTGGTGGCCAAACCCCGCGTTCTTTTGCTGGACGAGCCACTCTCTAATCTGGATGCAAATCTCAGAGATGAAATGTGCGAACAAATAGCAAAGATTAAAACCAGTTTTCCAATGACCATGATCTATGTCACCCATGATCAAAGGGAAGCTTTTCGTCTGAGTGACAGAATCGTGGTTCTGAACAAAGGCCGGATTGAACAGGCTGGGACTGTTTCAGAGCTGACTCAGAACCCAAAGAACGATTTCGTCAGGGATTTTCTTCGATTTTAAAAAGAAATTACTTGGAGAGAGCGATCAATGACAGAGTAAAGCCTGTCATCGCAGCCATAAATCCAGTAATTAAAGATATCGTTTGAATGTCTCTTCGCCAATTGAAGGGAACTCGAACAATATCTCCATCTTGGAGTTTAGGGATTCGCCCACCGTCTTTCATAAGGTCTTGGAGATCCACATCCATCAATTCTTGCTGGCCGCGTCTTCGAACGGTGATGCCATTCAATTTTGAATTATCTCCATAACCTCCCGCATAAAGGATCGCGAAAAGAAGATCAGTGCCCTCGGGAACGTAATGAACCCCTTGTTGTGGAACAGCACCAAAAAGAAGGACCCGGATCAAAATTTTTCCGTAGCCCTGACCATGGATATACTCCCCGGAACCAGGCTGGTGAGTGGGGGAAATCTGAGCAAACTTATCCTCTACGGATTCTGCTCTGACTTGGGCTCCTCCCAAAATCAAACACCCCAACAAGACGTGGCAGATAAGTCTTCTCACCATAGGTCCCCCCTTTTTTCTTGGTGTACCCCGTATTATAGCCAGCAAGTAAGCTTTCAGCCACCCGCTTATTTCAAAGTTTTCCAATTCTGGAGCAGATGGGCCATCAAACGAATCATGACCCCAGCTCCATGCTTTGATGAAAAATAGTTTTTATCTTTTCGATGGTATGCAGACCCAGCGATATCAAAATGAACCCAAGGGTACTTTTTATCCATGAAGAACTTTAGAAAAGTTCCCCCTTTTTGCGAACCTGCTTCTCTTCCTCCTGAATTCCGAATATCTGCATAGTGGCTTTTGAGATCTTCTTCATATTCCTCGTATAGAGGCAATTCCCAAACTCTTTCGTCAGTAGCTTCCGAAGCCGCTTTGATGAGTCCGATCAGACCTTTGTGAGTCCCCATAATTCCTGTCGTAACAGTCCCCAAAGCGACAACGACAGCGCCAGTGAGAGTGGCAAAATCGATGATGGCTTGTGGATTCTGCTTTTGCGCATATTCCAAAACGTCAGCCAGCACCAGCCGTCCCTCCGCATCTGTATTGGTGATTTCAACTGTTTTGCCGCTGATGGACCGCTGAATATCCCCAGGTTTCTGCGCTTTGCCTCCGGGCATGTTTTCGACAGCGCCTATATAGCCGATCAAATTAACGGGTAGTTTGAGTTTAGCACTGGCCAGCATGATGCCAGCCACTGTTGCGGCTCCCATCATGTCGTATTTCATTTCTTCCATTCGATCTGAGGGCTTCAAGGAAATGCCGCCGGAATCGAAAGTAACTCCTTTTCCTGCAATGACAAAAGGACGGTCTGTTTTTCTGCCGCCTTTATGTTCCATCACTATCAATTGGGGTTCCTGGGCCGAACCTTTTGCTACTCCCAAAAGCAACCCCATGCCTTCTTTTTCCATCTCTTTTGCACCCAGTAACTGGCAAGTCAGGCCATTACTGCGGGCCATTTCCTGACAGAGCCGAGCAAGTTCTTTTGGGGTTAAAGCGTTTCCGGGCTTGTCTCCCAACATCCGCGCAAAAAAGATAGACTCCACTAAAGCTTTTGCTCGATCTTTTGCTTTTTCATAATCCTTACCCTTGGGCCCAACCAACTCAATTCCCAGAGGATAAAACAAACTTTTATCTTCTTTCTTGAACTCTCGATATTCGTAGCTGGCCAGCAAATACCCTTCGCAGAAAGCTTGAAGAGCATAGGCTCGTTTCGATTCTCTGACAGAATTCAAGATCCCTTGAATATCCAATGTTACTTCTCTCAAATGTTCTTTCTTCTGAAAATGATAGATAGCTGCACCGACCTGTCTGAGGGTATCGCTGTCCAGATTACTTTTTCTCCCCACACCAATTAAGCCGACGTTTGAAGAGGCCCCAAATCGATAGGCCCGAAGAAGCATTGCCTCATTTTTCTTGCCCCAGAAACATTGAGCTCCCTTTAAATAAGCCTCGAGGTCAACCAGCTCCTTTATTTTTTTTCCTCCAAAAAGAGGCAGCTCATAGGTTCCCTCTTCTTTCTTGTTTTTGTCTTTTGGTTCGGCCGCATAAAAAGGTAGTAGCGCAGCAGCAGGTGCTTGCGATTTAGCGATTGGGGTCAATGAAATTTCTGGTAGTGCCATGCCTGAGTCCTCCTCTTAAATGAACGTCTTAAAGACATTTATTTTAAGTGAGTTCAGACAGGATTGACAATCAATCTAATTTTTTATTGAGCAGCGCTTGCTTTGATGAAGTTGATGGAGTGCCCCAAGGGAGAAGGAGAGTAAGCACCTTTTCTAAAAGCAGAGATAAAAACTTTCGCGTAACTTTCATTATCAAAAGTCAGGCGGTGCACCATATTGAAATTGACTGTTTTCCAGAAAACGACGTGCTTGCTCATTTCTTTTCGGGCCCAAACGGTCTCTAATAAATCGTTGAAAGCGGGGTTTGTTCCGGGCTCCATGCTCAGGTGTTCCCGAGCAAAATGGAGGGCCACAACCGGCGATTCAAAAATTTTTATATCCACAGTCTTATCGGAATTAACCCAACGAAGAATATAATGCTGGCCTTCTTTGGCCAGTGAAGCTCTAACAGTGAAGGGCTCCGATTTTTTCCAAACAAATCGGACTAGAAATATTTCAGCGATAATAAATCCAACCAGAAGAAACTTGGTGTAAATAGAGTCAGAACGAAACATGGGAATTAAAGAAGCAAGTTTGGGACCGAAACACCATCTTACTTTATCTCATATTTTCAGTCACTTAAACCGTTTACGGTTTGTGCGATTTGATTAACTTTTGGCCAAGTGCCAAAAAATCATCCATTCGAGTCCAGTGCTGTTTTGGCTCTCTTCTTGTAACGCGTTAAGCATCTGTAATTAAGATGTTTTAGGGGCAGATAATTTGAACCCAAAATGGAACCACTTTTACCGACTCCAAGAACCTCTTAACTCTCAATTTTTTTCAAAAACGAACTCAAAATACCGCTGCGAGCCAAACAAAAGATGGCACGGGAGTTGCTCTTGTCCCTCAGTATCTCCCGAGATGGAAAACAAAATTTACTTGGGAGTAAGTAAGTATTTGAGAGAGGGTTCTGGGATTGAGAGTCTTTCACTCCATTCATCCCCCCCAAACCTGTTGCTGAAGGCTTTAAGTCCTAAGGACCCTCTCTCTAAACAAAGCTCAACATTTTCTCCGTTCCTAGTTAAAATCTAAACCTATGGTGAAAAAAAGGGTTGTCCCCTTGGTATTTTTGGTTGCTTTGTGCTGTCTGTGGGGAACGAAATACCTCTTTCAAAAACGTCTTCAAGAATTAGATGCGCTTCGAGGTCCCGATACAGAGGAACTCAGAGTCAGCTATCGGGGGGACGCTTTAAAACAACTGACTTTTGGTTTTGAAAGCTTTTTTGCCAGTTTAATTTGGGTTCAGCTGCTCCAAGAAGCAAAAGTCACTCCTCTGAAAGCCAATTTTGTCAGTTGGGAATACTCGGAAGTCGATTCAGTAACTACTTTGGATCCCAATTTTGAACCCGCCTACAATTTTGGAGCTCTTTTTGTTTCATTTCTAAGAAGAGATAAGATTGGCGGTAAGCAAATTCTCGAGAAATGGGTAGAGCATTCCCCGATTTATTGGAAACCCCATCACATGTTGGGGATGCATTACTTTTTGGAGCTGGAGGATTACGCAAATGCCGCCCCTCATCTCATCCGCGCCTCTCAATTGGCAGGGGCTCCCCCATACATAGCTTCGTTGGGGGTGGGTTTGCTCAGTCAGTCCGGAGCCAATCTCTATGCCCTCCAGTCGGCTTGCGAACTTTTTGAAACGGCCACCCATGCCGAAGTAAAAATCCGACTCGCAAAACGAATTTTAGGCCTGCGTTGGCACTTGGAAAAACAAAGCTGGGAACAAGCCCTTTCCGAATTTCGCAAAAAACAAAAGGGGGCGCTTCCTCAATCCATCGATGAATTGTCCGCTTTCATGAAATCGCACCCCTCTCGGGAACTTGCGTCTTTGGCTCCAAATCTCGCACAGTCAGCCCCCTTAAAGCGGCTTTTCGCTGAAAAATTTCGGTTTATCCTTGGAAAAGACCGGAAATCCATTGAATCAGCCGACCCGGAGAAAACCAAGGAAATTGAACGAATAGGGGTCTACATACAAAAGGATTCACCATGAAGACAAACCAGAACGCAGATATTTTAATCCAAGAGGTCTCCAAGGTTTTTCGAACGGGTTTTGGAAAAACCAAAGTAGGGGTTGAAAAACTCAGTCTGGAAATACCAAAAGGCCAAGTGATTGGCTTGTTGGGCCCAAATGGCTCGGGAAAATCAACTACCATTAAAATGATTCTTGGTTTTTTAAAGCCGACAGCTGGAACCATTTGGGTTTGCGGGAACCAAGTCCCAAGCCAAACTTCCCGCTCCCACATCGGCTATTTGCCTGAGAATCCGCGATTTCCAAAATTCTTATCTGGCAGAACTCTTTTGAAGTTTTACGGAAGTTTATTGTCACTTTCAGGGAACGACTTGAACAAGCGAGTGGATTTTTTGCTCGACTTGGTGGGTTTAAAAGCTGCGGCGGAAGAGAAAGTACATGGATACAGCAAAGGAATGACACAGCGGTTGGCCATTGCACAATCTTTGTTAAATAAGCCGCGCCTTCTGATTTTTGATGAACCGATGAGCGGACTGGATCCCCTTGGAAGAAAAGACATTCGAAGCTTGATTGCTCGAATTCACATTGAGCTGCCAGAAGCAACCATCTTTTTCAGCTCCCACATTCTTGAAGATGTTGAACAATTATGCTCGATGGTGGCTTTGCTGAAAAAAGGGCACTTGCAGACTTTCTGCTCCATTGAAGAACTTTTACGTTCTGACTTCCAGAATTTTGAAGTATCCGTTCGCAATTCAACTGAATCTGAAACCAAAACGGTTAACGGAACCGATGCCCTGATCGATTTTCTGAATGAAACAAAGGCCAAGGGATGGCTTATCAGCAACATAAGTTCCCAAAGGAGAACCCTTGAAGAGGCTCTTTTCAGAGATGCTGCAACGGAGGCCCGGTCATGAAAAAAATAGTCACGATTGCTTTGATTACTCTAAAAGAACTCTTGCACGAAAAAGTTTTTTATTTAATCGGGGGCTTTGCTCTTTTGGCCGTGGGTGTTTCCCTTTTATTGGGAGATTTGACTTATGCTGAGCAATCAAAAATCACTCTGGACTTCCTTTTAGCGGGCATTGAATTAACCAGCCTGCTTTTTTCCGTGTTCATGGGGATAACTCTTTTGCACCGGGAATTAAATCTGGGATGGATTGCTTTGGTTTTGTCGAAACCGGTTACCAGAACAGAGTTTTTGTTGGGAAAATTTCTGGGACAAACTTTTGTACAAGGATTAGTGATTCTTCTGATGGGACTCCTGACGTATGGCCTTTGCTCAATGAATGAGATCGTAATCGTTCCCAAGTCTTTGTTTCAGAGCCTTCTGCTCATGTTCTTTGGAGGCATTATCATGAGCTCTTTGGTTTACATTTTTGCTGTCCGGTTGGGAGCTCTTTTAGCAGCATCTTGCAGCCTTCTGGTCTATGCACTGGGCAATTTCACGGCGGGTGCGGAGAAAACAAACCAAGCTTTGCAACTGAGTTATGTTTGGATGCTCCTTAAAGGCATCTTCCCGAACTTCCGGATCCTGAACATGAAAACTCTCGCTGCCCATGGCCTTTCGATTGAGTGGAGCTTGGTTGGACTTCTTTTTTGTTATACCGCTGTTTGTTCGATCATGTATTTTATTGTGGCCTCGATAAGCTTCTCACGAAGGGATATTTTTACTTGAGCGATTTTTTTTCCATTTGGGATTACAAACTGCCGGGCTTGGGTTTCGCATCCCTACTCGGGTTGATCTGGGGGAGTTTTTTCAATGTCTGTATCGTCCGAATTCCTCAAGATAAATCTGTAGTGCGAAACCGTTCGCACTGCCAGTCCTGTCACAAATCTTTAAAGTGGTACCACAACATCCCTGTTTTGAGCTATGTACTCCTCGGTGGAAAGTGTGCTTTTTGCAAAGCTCCCATCTCTCTTCAGTACCCTCTTGTTGAGATTCTCTCTGCGGTATTCTTCGCTTATCTTTGGTGGATCTATGGTTGGTCACCCTCTTGGCTTTGTTACACGGTGTTCGTTTCAATGCTTCTGATCATCACAGTAATCGATCTGAAACACATGATTATCCCCGATGAACTCAGCCTTTCGGGAATTGTTCTTGGCCTCGTTTCAGTTTTTTTTACGGGAGATATTGTTTGGTGGGAGTCCCTGTTGGGAGCTGCTTTAGGCGGGGGGATTTTTTTAGGAATTGCCCTTCTTTATGAGAAACTGACAAAACAAGAGGGATTGGGCGGAGGAGATATCAAACTTCTAGCGATGATCGGTGCTTGGCTCGGTATCCAATCCGTTCTGATTGTCATAATCATCTCTAGCGCTTTGGGTTCCCTTGTGGGGCTTTCTTTAATTCTGACCAAGCGAAAGAATCTAAAAACAGCAATCCCTTTTGGGCCCTTTCTAGCGATCGCAGCCATCCTCTATTTGCTTTGGGGACTTCCCCTGAGGAGAGCCTTATTTCCCAGCCTCTAAAAAGAGAATTGGATACCTTATGAGAAACTCACCCAAAGTTATTTTAGCTGGTGGAAATGGGTACATTGGAGGCACGACGGCCTTTGCTCTTAAAGAAGCCGGCTTTGAACCCATCATTCTGGATAATTTTTCAACCAGTATCCGGGGAGCATTGAAGGGTTTTGAAGTGATTGAGACAGATCTCACGGACTTACCCCAAACCCAACACGCCTTTAAGAAAATTGGACAAGCAGCGGGAGTGATCCACTTTGCAGCGAAAGCATTGGTGCCTGAAAGCTTCAAAATCCCTGGCCACTATTACAGTAACAACCTGTTGTCGGCTTTAAACCTAGCTGAAACTTCAAAAAGTTTCGGCGTCCCCATTTTTTTACATTCGTCCAGTTGTGCTGTTTACGGAATTCCCAAGCAGATTCCCATTCCTGAAACTTCAAATTTGGAAGCAAGTTCTCCCTATGGGGACACGAAAATCATGGCTGAAGTTTTGTTGAATCGGTACCACCACATGAATTGTCTGAGGGTTGTTCATTTACGGTATTTTAATCCGGCCGGGGCTTGGCCAAAGTACGGTTGGGGGGAAGCGCACGAGCCGGAAACCCACTTGATTCCAAATCTGGTCTCGGCAGCACTTCAGAATCGACCCGTATCTCTTTTTGGAAATCAATACCCTACGCCTGATGGCTCTTGTATTCGGGATTTTATTCACGTGATTGATTTAGCAGAAGCTCACGTCAAAACTCTTCAGGCGATGCTGCAGGGCTTAAATGTGCCGCTTCGCATTAACGTGGGCCGGGGAGTTGGGAGTTCTGTTTTGGAAGTCATCAAAACGGGTGAAAAAGTACTGGAAAAGAAGATCCAAATAAAAATCGAACCAGCAAGAGAGGGCGATCCCCCGCAGTTGGTTGCGGATTCAACTTTAATGAAAGAAGTCCTTAATTGGATGCCGAGCCGGGATCTTTCCCAAATGCTTCATGACGATTGGACTTGGCGAACTTCACTAGTAAAATAAAAAGATGCAAGCTTCGAATGAAAAGCCCACTCAAGAGGGTTGGGAAAAATGCAGTATGTGCAAAAAGATGATCCCGTGGGGGGCTAAATGGTACAAATGTTCCGTTTCCACCTGCAACCGGGTTCGGTTTCGCCTGCAATTTTGTAGCGTTGAATGCTGGGATGCCCATGTCCCAGGCCAGAACCATCGAAGTGCTCATTGTACCGAGCAGAATGTCCCTAAAAAGCCCTAAACTCCTAAGATAATTCAAAATCAGCATTTTTGTCACTTGCCACCCCCTCTTTCCTCCGGCATAACTTGGGACTTTCTAAGCTTAACGGAGGAAAAATGGCTCTTACAGTGATCTTCGCTCTGGCGGGTGCCGGGGTCCTAACAGCAATTTACTTGTCTCGATTTGTGATGGCCCAAGATTGCGGGACTCAGAAAATGCAAGATATTTCCAACGCAATCAAAGAAGGAGCAGAAGCCTTCCTCCGCCGGATGAATAAAACCATTCTGATATTGAGCTTAGTTTTTGCGGTTTTCCTTTACGCTTTTTACTCCAAGTTTAAAGGAGCGGATGTCGCTTTCAACATGACCTTGGGTTTCCTTTTAGGGGCGCTTTCTTCCGCCCTGTCTGGTTTTGTAGGAATGTACGTGTCGATTCGATCAAATATCCGAACGGCGGCCGCAGCTACAAAGAGCCTGTCTAAAGCACTTCAAGTTTCTTTGCGTGGAGGAGCCGTTTCCGGACTGGCTGTTACAGCTTTAAGTTTGCTGGGGGTGGTGGGTCTCTTTGTTGTTTTTGGTGGAAAAGAAACTCTCGGTGCAATGGAATTGAAAAACATTGCCCTTCAGCTCGTTGGTTACGGATTCGGAGCCAGCTTCGTTGCTTTGTTCGCTCAATTAGGCGGCGGAATTTACACAAAAGCAGCTGATGTTGGAGCAGATCTTGTTGGAAAAGTGGAAGCTGGAATTCCGGAAGACGATCCAAGAAATCCGGCCGTTATTGCAGACCTTGTGGGTGATAACGTCGGGGATTGCGCTGGCCGTGGAGCTGATTTGTTTGAATCTACTGCTGCAGAAAACGTCGGTGCCATGGTTCTGGCCTCGTTCTTGGCAATCAAAAATCCGAATATTCCAGCTACGGTGGTTTTCTTTCCCTTGGTCGCTAGAGCCTTTGGGATCTTAGCTAGCATCGTCGGACTGTTTTCGGCCAACATGAAAAATGAAGAGCAAGATCCGATGGAAGCTCTGAATAAAGGGTACTATGTAACAACGGTGCTTGCGATTGCTGGTTTTTATGGAGCCGTGCAATGGTTGCTCCCCTTCCCCGGAGCCAACTGGTATTTTGCTTGCGGTGTTGTAGGAGTGCTCACCAGCTTTATTTTCGTGTGGATTACCCAGTACTACACCGAATACAAATACCGTCCAGTGCGATCGATTGCGGATAGTTGTCTTACTGGCCCCGCCACTAACATCATCAGTGGAATTGCTGTAGGGCTTGAGTGCACCGCTGCTCCAGTACTGGTGATTTCTTTGGCGTTGTACTCGTCCTACTGGATGGGTAACCAAGCACTTCCCGACGGCGGCCTTTTCGGTACTGCTGTTGCAACCATGGGAATGCTTTCCACTGCAGCTTATGTTCTAGCAATGGACACATTCGGTCCCATTACGGACAATGCAGGGGGCATCGTAGAAATGTCCGGACAACCCGAAGACATCCGTAAAAGAACGGATCGTTTGGACTCCGTTGGAAACACGACCAAAGCTTTGACCAAAGGCTACGCCATTGGCAGTGCTGCTTTAGCCGCTTTCCTCTTGTTCTCTGCCTATATGGATGAGATTGCAGATCTGACAGGGAAAGCTTTTGGCAGTGTTGATTTGGCAAAAATTGAAGTCTTCATTGCAGCTTTGATTGGAGCAACTCTTGTTTTTGTCTTTTCCGCTTTGGCTATTAAAGCCGTTGGAACAGTCGCTGAAACAGTCATCAAAGAAGTTCGCCGACAGTTTCAATCCAATAGCGGGATCATGGCGGGAACAAGCAAGCCAGACTACGGCTCCTGTGTGGATATTGTAACTAAAGGCTCCTTGAAAGCCATGGTGGCTCCCGGTGTGCTGGCAGTTACAGTGCCAATCGCTGTTGGGGTCATTTTTAGAAGCTTGGCAACTACAGAACAAGCCGGCTTAGGTGCAGAAGCAGTGGCTGGTTTCCTGATGATCGGGACCATCACTGGTATCCTCATGGCAACTTTGTTGAACAATGCTGGCGGTGCTTGGGATAATGCAAAAAAATATATCGAAACTGGAGTTCATGGTGGAAAACGTTCGGACGCTCATAAAGCGGCTGTCGTTGGAGATACCGTAGGTGACCCCTTCAAAGACACAGCGGGTCCATCACTCCATGTTCTCATCAAGTTGCTATCCACCATCACTTTGTTGATGGCTCCGCTTTTTATCTAATAAGACTAAAGTGTGGCGAAGCTCTTTTGATCTGTTATCCTAAGACTTGGTAGCTTCTCTCGAACGAGAGCTACCAAGACTAGGAGAAACAGTTATGGAAACGACGCTTTGGGGAACCTTTCTGCGTGGCGGCTGGGTGATGTGGCCGCTGCTGATTTTTTCGGTACTGAGTTGGACCGTTATTTTTGAACGGGTTGTCTTTTTAATCACATTTCGACCAAAACTAAAGCATTTGGCCGATTCCCTGACCCAAAGCGTACGAGCAGGGGACCTGGCTTCTGCCCGACAAATCTGCCGCTCTCAAAAGCCGGAATTGACAGAGCTTTTCCTGGGAGCAATTGATAACAAACTATCTCGAGAGCTTTCCGAACGCACAGTGGAGAGGAGCCGTCTCAGGCTCATGGGGTATCTGAAAAAGAACCTGTGGATTTTAGGCACCATTGGAAGTGCAAGTCCTTTCGTAGGACTGTTGGGAACCGTTGTGGGGATCGTACGTGCTTTCCATGATATGGCTGAAAAAGGTGCGGGTGGTTTCACAGTGGTTGCAGCGGGGATTTCAGAAGCTCTCATTGCCACAGCTGCTGGTTTGATTGTGGCGATTGTTGCTCTAATCACTTACAACATTTTTGTTACTGCAGCGAACCAAACTCTCAGTGGCATGAAGTTGACTCTTGATGAGCTTTTGGATCTTTCTCACGATAAATCTTTAACTCAGGCCTAACAAGGAAACCAACATGGCTGTTCGCATTACCGATTCAGATGAGGAATCAATTGTAGCCGAGATTAATATCACTCCCCTTACTGATATTTTTCTTGTTCTACTAATTATTTTCATGATCTCCAGCTCTGCCATGCTTGAAGGTGGCTTGAATGTAAAACTTCCCTCTGCGAAAGCGAGTTCTCTGGCTCAAAACGCAGCTGGAAATCCCATCTACATAACCATCAGTAAAGAAGGGCAAATCTTGGTGGATAAAGAAGCTGCGGATGAAAGTAACTTGGCCGCAACAATCAAAACCGCTCTGGCAAATACTTCGGAAAAAGTAGTGGTGATCAGAGGGGACGAATCCATTTTCTTGGGAAAAGCCGTAAAGATTATGGATGCTGCCCGGGACGCAGGGGCTGAAAAAATCGCGATCGCTACCCAGCCTTCAAAATAATCAATCAAACGGAATATATGTCGAGTACGGCATAATCAACCGCTTCACTCTTTTTCTGGAATAAGGGTTGGCTTTCTTGGCCAACTTTAAAATTCCCGAATCCCTCAAGGAAGAATGGCCAGCTATTTTTGAGTAGATCTGTTGGGCTCTGTTTTTCTTTCCTGTCAAATCATGAATTCTTGCCTCATAAAGCAAAATTTCAAAATACTCGGGCGGGTAGAGTTCTAATCCTTTCGTCCTCATTTTTTCTTCGATATTTTGCACACCACTTTCGACAAATTCCAATGATGCTTGAAGGTCGCCTTCGAGTCTGAGATTAACCAACGCTGCTACCAGGGCTGCTTCCGGAGTAAATGCATGGTTCAAGCTTTTCTTCAATCCTGACAATGCCCCTGCGAAATCTTCATCAAAAGCAGCCACAAAACTCAAAATATATTCTTCCTTGGCTCTCCGCTTGGCTTCATCCTTAAATTGAAATGGTAAAAGAACATGTTCCGAACCTTTGCTTTTGCCGGAAAACAGCTCAGTCAAGTCATAGGTCCGATACCCCCTCAAATGGATGGGGCAATCGCCCTCCGCCAAATAAAGCGTCATCGAGACTGGATCCAAGACGTAACTCTGGATATTGTAAACTTGGGAAACAGTTCGATTGACTATTTTCTCCTCATTCCAATACCCATCAGTGTGATCGCTAAGGCACCTCACCGCAATTTCGGGAGACAACTCTTCCAAATGTTTTCGAATATTTTGATCCAGAGTCTGCCGCCTCCAGAAATTGTCCCAATTCATTCTTTCGGTTGTAGCGTAGTCCGAGTTTTGAAGAGCTTGAGATTGAAAAAAATTTGAATGGCTCAGAACATTTCCTTCATCGCTCAACCACCGAATTCCACTTCCTTTTGGATGGCCTTCCCAAATAAATCCATTTTGAGCCTTTCCATCTGAGATCACAAAGGCCCAAGAGGATGCTAATTGCGAGCTTTTTAAGATCTCGATGGCTTTCTCAAGGGAATCAGCCTCTGAAAGAATTCTTTCTGACACCACAAAGGGAAGGGCCCCCTTTAAATTGGTTTGGACCGAATAATGTTGGTGAAGAGAAACCGTTATTCCAGCTTCATTGATTCCGGAAATACCGGCAAGTGGCACTCCTGCGGAAGTAAGCCCGATGTAATTTAACCCCTTTTTAGGTCTTGATACTTGGATGACGGGGTATCGATCCCAATAGGCCACTCCTGGGAAATCAAGATTTCTGCCGTGAAGGAAACACTTCCCTTTCGCAACAAAGCTGGAGCAGCCGAACCGAGGTGGCTGAGCGACTGGAATTCCCAGCCTCGGATTTATCTTTATCCAGTAAGCTTGGAGCATCGGCAAAAGATCCGGCAAAACCACTGTTGTCAAAAACTGTTCTTCGGGCACCTTGCTTTTCTCAGAAACCCCTCTGATTCTTTCCCGGAGATTCTCCGGGATTTGTGAGAGCAAAGAAGGGATCATATACCTCTCGATGCCTTTGCCGAGAACCTGTAAGCCAAACTTTTCAAAGGGGCTTATTTCCTTTGGATTTAAAATTCTTTTAAAGAAATCAAAGTAAAAGGGAGCCATGCCCAACTGCACCGCTTCCCCCAACTGTTCTGCATGCTGTCTTCCCATCTCCCTCTCTGAACCACTGACATGAATGACTTGTGTTGTTTGGGACGGATAGGGATGGGGGTTATTCGAAGAATTTTTCATAGCGTGGTATACTTTGCGTCATGTCCTACCATTTTAGATCCCATCGGGAAGCATTTAAAAGAGCACTGCTTCTTTTTCCGCCACTCTTTCTAGCACAAATCCCAGAAGGACTTTTAAACATCATTCAAAAGCACTTTGAAACCCATCTGGCTCAGACTCCTGTACTTGCTTTTTCAATTCTCTATCCCCTTTACTGCGCATCCTCTGCAATCTGTTCGGCAATTAGCTACACCATTATTAAAGACTCGGGGACAACAGACTTATCGTTCAGCTATCTTATCAAAAAGATTGTGCCACACCTGAGGGCTTTAATTCTCGGCTCCTGGATTTTGGGGGTCGTCATGATCCCTGCGACTCTTGCCTTGGTGTTCCCGGGGATTTGGGTACTCAGCCATTACCAGTTTCTTCCCTTCTCGATTGTAGATTCATCCAACTCAAGTTTAACTTCGTGTTTTGATTCCTCCAAAAGTGTCTCTTTGAGAAATCGCACCGTTTCTTTGCTTACCGCTTTCTCAAGTTTTTTCATCGGCCTATTATCTTACTTGGGTTTTGGCATGATTTCCCAAGCATCTATTCACTCCAGTTTTGCACTGGGAATCGAAGTTGTTTTGGGAATGATACTTTCGGTTTTCTTAACTGCATGGACTGCAACACTTTATCAGGAGGCCTCCAAGCCATGAAAGAACTAGCTCAGATCCTCAAGTCGGTCCTTGAAAAAGCTCCTTATTGGACCGAGGCTCGATTTCACAAAAGGCAGAGCCAGTCCCTTCAAATTCAAAAGGGTCTGGTCAAGCAGGCCAAATCATCTTCTACTTCTGGTGTGGGAATTAGGTGTTTGGTCGATGGGGTTTGGGGATTTTCGTCCACATCTGATTTTTCTCCAGCTGCAATTGAACGAGCCGTTAAACGGGCCACTGAGTGTGGTCGGTCTCTTAGCCAAGTAAAAAAAGCAGCGATCAAGACGCTCCCTCAGACGGAGTTGGCAAGGGGAGAATTTATTTTGAGTGGCTATGATGAGCTCAAAAAAATGTCTCTGGAAGAGAAAATGGATAATGTTTTGAAAGCAGAAGCCCATATCAGAAACCGTTCCAGTTTAATTCAGAGTTCGTCGTGCGGTTATAATGAACAATTTGAAGACAAAATCATTGTGACTACAGACGGGGCAATGGCAATTTCCCGGCTCTGCAGAAATGAAATTAGACTGTCCGCAATTGCTGCTTCAGGAGGAGAAATGGCGGAAGGGCAGCATACGGTTGGAAGGTCTGGTACTTGGAATTGCTTGTTCTCAGAACATTCACTGGACCAGATGGGAGAAGAAGCGGCCAAATTGGCAGTGGATCTTCTAAAGGCTCCGAAGATCCCCGG
>Ga0214917_10000625_pt1 | contig 45995 bp, 40 predicted proteins | sample LL_1208_BB_MetaG_FD_177983 | JGI IMG/M metagenome (GOLD analysis project Ga0214917, IMG submission 177983) | Freshwater microbial communities from Lake Lanier, Atlanta, Georgia, United States - LL_1208_BB | ecosystem: Environmental > Aquatic > Freshwater > Lake | place: USA: Georgia | collected... | reverse complement strand
GAGCTCCCCTGGAAGTGCTGAAACACTATATACAAAATCAAGATCAACCGATCCTATAATGTCTCACTATCCATCTCCACCCAAATTTACTTTTGTAAATTCTGGATGGAGTATTTCGTGAGTTTTCTATAAAAAATATTAATTCAATATATTAGGCTGATCGGAGTGTTGTGACAACAACAATGCTTACGCTGTGTAGAAAATGAGCAGATTGATGATGAAGTAACAAATATTTTAGAGAGATTAGAGAGCAGAAAGAAAAGCAACCCTAAGCTAGAAGGGCTTTCTAGCTTAGGAAAGAAGGGTATTATGCAATGATTTTGCCTTCAACGACATGCATGCTTTTTTTCGGAGCAGCATCGCGATCAGGGCGTTGGCTACGACCAGCAAAACCTCTACGCTCACCATCACGCTCTGGACGATCGGATTTAAAACGACGCTCTGCATTTGGACGTCCTCCAAACCCACCACGATCACCGAAACGGCGTTCTTGAGAATCATTTCTAGAGGAATCACGACGTTCGCCATTAAAATCTCTATCGCGACGCTCAAAACCGCCACGTTTTTGGCCTTCAGCGTTATCACGATCTGCGAAATAAGAGCGTTTTTGATCGCCATCAGAAGAACGGCGCTCACCACCAAAAGAACGACGTTCTTCTCCGCCACCAAAGGCACGACGCTCACCACCAAAAGAACGGCGATCTTCTCCGCCACCAAAGGCACGGCGTTCACCACCAAAAGAACGGCGTTCACCACCAAAAGAACGACGTTCTTCTCCACCACCAAATTTCTTAAATGGCTTATCAGATGTACGTTGCGGGCGTTTTACCATAAATTCTTTAGCAGCTTCTGGATTGGTTAAACGTAAAATATCGCGCCATTTACCTTGCTCAAAAGGTGCAACAAACGATAATGCTGAACCTTCAGCGCCACCGCGGGCTGTTCTACCGATACGATGAACATAATCTTCTGTTGCTTGTGGTAATTCATAATTAATAACAAGTTCAATATGTGCAATATCAATACCGCGAGCGGCGATATCTGTTGCTACTAAAATATCGAGTTTTCTTGTACGAAAATCATTTAATACGCGTTGACGTTTTGCTTGACGCAAGTCACCATGCATAGCAGAAGCTCTAAAACGTTGATCGCGAAGTTGTTCACAAATGTCGTCTGCATCCATTTTCGTTCTAACGAAGATGATCACAGAACCTTTGGCTTTGCTTTCTTGACGAGCATTGAGCGCTTCAACAAGAGCGGTGAGCTTTTCTGTTTGTTTAACAAAAACAACATCTTGCTTGATTTTAGCAACAGGCTGTGAATGTTGGCCAATAGAAACAAGCACCGGATTTCTTAAATAGCGTTGGGCGATTTTTGAAATATGTCCTGGTAACGTTGCAGAAAACATCAAAGTTTGACGCTCTTTTGGGAGATAACTGAGGATCTCATCTAACTGTAGACCAAAGCCCATATCAAGCATTCTATCCATTTCGTCTAGAATTAAATACTTAACCTCAGCTAAAGCCAGTGTGCCGCGCTCTAAATGATCGATAACGCGTCCTGGCGTACCGATAATAATACGAGGGTTCTTAGAAAGCTCGGTCATTTGTTGACGAATATATTCACCGCCAATCAAAAGAGTGGTGCGAAGAGATTTATTTTTCTTCACTAAGAGGTTAAAGGTCTTTGTGACTTGCTGTGCCAATTCACGAGTTGGGACAAGAACCATCACTCTCGCTTCAGGATTAGCTAAAAGTTGCGCAACGATTGGTAAAGCAAATGCTAGCGTTTTACCAGTACCTGTCTGAGCTATTCCTTGCATATCTTTTCCTGCAAGAACATGAGGAATACTTTGAGCTTGAATCGGTGTTGGATTAACAAAATTATGTTCTGCTAAGATTTCAAGCAAGCTAGCGGGTAATGGAAGATCGCTAAAAGTGGTTTGTTTATTATTAATAACGTCATCGGATACAGACGTGACAAAAGATTCATTATTATCTAAATTTGACATTGAATACCTTTTAAATTGTAGTTATGGAAAATGCAAGATGTATTTCAAATGTTGCAGTCCCCAAAACGTACGCATAGCGCATCACGATACGATGCACTGATTTATTTTAAAAAGGTCCAAGCAAATTTATTGGAAACTTTATTATAGTCTCAAGTGTAAGCAACAACTTTATCAAATACTTGACCATTGTAACCTGTTTGCTCCTCAATAGTAAACAACATTTGATATAAATATACTTTGTAATGCCCCTATTTTTAATATTGAGGTATGAAAATAAAGCTTTATTCAAATAATTTTCTTCTAATGATTTCTGTTAAAGCCATTAATATTAAGATATTTTGAGCATTTTAACAAAAAAATAGTAGGGTCACATTCAAAATCAACGATATTTAAGTGATATCGCACTTTTTTTATGATAGATTCATATTTAAAGATACAGTTAGAAATCAAAGATAAAGTTACGAAATGAGTGAGTTTTAATTAATGGGGTAAGATGAGCGTAAAAGATCAAAAAATACTATTATTCTATTTACTTAATTAAGCAGGGTGTAAAAAAATGATCCCTAGAAGTTTAAAAATAGTACAACGCATTGATAACTTCTTTATTTATTTGTATTTAAGTGCGCTTTTTCCCTTTTATTTTTTTGAGATGAGTCAGGCATTAGTGCGAAAAAATAAAAAGGGGTTATTTTACTTTTTATTTAAATCATTTCAGGCTATAACAACTTTCTTCTTAGCAATCGGCTCTGCTGCATTATTGATCTTATCAATTCTTGCACTTTTTTTATATTCTTTTGTGATCGATAGCCTTAATTTTTTTAAAAACATCTTATTTTTTGGTCATCATATAGAATCAGAGTTTCATGATATCTATCAATATTACAAATTTACAAAAATATTTTATAATCTTGCTTTTAATGAACATGAGCTCTCATTAACACAAAGCCTGGATGACTCGAATGCTAAAAAACAATTTTCTTTTCTGACAAAATGCTATTTTTTAAAAAAGCTTCTGTTACAACTACCTGATTTTTGGGACCAGTTTGTCGCTTATGTGCATGCCGATCAATCAAATCAATTACCAGTCAGCACACTGCTTGATGACGTTTTAATCAGTGGCTCGACAACAGATCATCAAAAGCTTTTACTCATATGCAAAGGGTTAATTTTTTTCAACTATCTTTCATCCGATCATAGAGTAGATGATGTTAATCCTGATAAAAAAATTAATGCTAGAAAATTTATAGCATCAGCATTGTCCTTATTTTTGGATGAAGATATCGATCTGATTAAAGAAGAAGATATTGATTTAAAACTAATCAGTCATGTTGAATCCACCTGCTGGACAAAACTGCTATTAAAGTTATCAAAAAAAATTGATAGCACTTCATTTCAGATAAATGAAGATATCTTATTAGCACTTTATGAAGAGGCTGGGCATGTTCTAGCGTTATTAACAAAAAAACTCACGACATTAGATAATGCTCATCAAAGCCTGATCAACAAAGTGCTTCATCTCATGGAACATAATAAAATTTATGAACTTGATAAAGAATTTTTCATCAAAATATCAAAGCCCTTGTCAAAAAATATTCATCAAATAATCAATTATGCTGCATTTTATATTGAAACAAATCATGTTTACGGAATCGTTCAATTCTTTTTTTCCAGTTACTTTTTTATTGATATCAAGCAAATACTTCAAGAGAGTGAACTCGTTAGAATCAATGCAGCAAAATTAATACACAAAGTCCTGCATTTTAATCACAATACACAACCTCTTATAGCAAGCATTGTTCATCATGTGTTAAATAATTATACAACGGATGAGATTTATGTTTTTTTCCGTCAGACTGAAAAACCTGATGTCCATCAATTATTAAGTCAGATTAAAGCGCCGACAATAAAATTTCTTCAAAACACTGAGCAACTGCATCAGTTCAAATTATTATTGAATGATTTTTTTAATAAAGTTGCTAAAGTTAAAAATCCTTGGTTCTTTAGTCAATTAACCCTGGAAGTGTTAACAGACTGCTCATCAGACAGGGATTTGTTTTTATTAAAAGAACATCCTAGTCAATCTTTTTGTTTCTTAGAATCATTGATTCCTAAAATTCATTCTCCAAAAAACCTTGAACGTTTTGATGTCTTCAGTGTTTTTAAATCAAAAGATTTATTGCCAATGCATTCTCCAGAACAATTGATGTGTTTTTTCGTCATCCATTGCTCTTCATTGATTATTTACGACAAAATCGCTTCAAAATACAATTATTCAGGAACTGATCATCAAGCTATCGCTAGAGATATTAATACACTATACGAGACTTTAGATCATGATGTTTTTTTAATATTCACTTTGCTCGAAATCAATACAGAAAATAAAAAGCAACTGATTAACTCATGCTCAGCTTTTGTTTTGAAAACAATACCATTAACACTTGTTTTCAATCGTGATGGGCCTGATGCACCAGCGCAGTATAAAGCTGATTATGTTCGTCGTATAGCTGCCGCTCTTTTTTATCGACGAGAGAAAACTCCTGCTTCGGAAAAAATTGTTAATAAACTCTCTATCGACTTGATGAGCTATGTAATACAGCATTTATTGAATGAAGAAAATTTAAAGGCCTTGGCGAATATTGTTACAAGGCCTATCATGCAAAGATCACGCACTATTTTTACAGAATATCCCGTCGTGCAAATTGATAAAACAATATATACAGCGATAACCAAGATGCCTCTTCATTATTTATTATTGCGCAACTTATTAAATCAGTACTTAAATGATATTTTTACGGCTTATAAAGAAAAAAAAATATCACCGTTAGTGGCGGCATTGATGAATGACAATACTCTTCTGAATGTTATCAACGAAGGGGTACACAATTATATCAGTTGCTTATCGGAAGAAGAGCTTGCTGAGCTTATTACAGATGTGAAAATACAATCCAGCACTTGCCATCTCCCTTTAGAAAAATTCATAAGACAATACAGAACCCAGCCTCTCACACATGGCCAATTAAAATCTTTAGGTAATATTTTAATTTCAATCTTTGGCCTAGTTGAGTCATTTTCCATACAAAGTGCTCTGGCAAAAACCCCTACTCTTTTAATATCGAGTTACAGAGCAGGTGCGTCAAGTTATGATATTGTTTCTTCATCAGTCAATTCAGCAGCTATTGCTGTTTATAAACAAGCTCTGACTTTTCATGACCCGAGGAAAAAACAAGAAGATTTTAATATTCTTTTGAATGAGGTGAGTATTATTTTTAGCAGAACGCTGAACTTATCTTCTCTTGATAACGATTTTTCTGTTGCACAAGTCTTATTACATTTAAAACGATCGAACAAGACTCTCTATCAAGCCTTAAGTCATATTTTCTCTCAAAAAAAGGAAGATATCTTACCATTAAAGGAAGTTGTCGTTGCATCAATATCAGAAGATGCTCAATCAAATTCTGTTGATCACATTATTGGGAATATCGCTTCACGATTAGCATCCAGTCTACGATTATTTGCAATTTTAATTTATGATAATGAAGATATACCTATTGTTGTTTCTGATTGCAAAAAAAAGCATCTTTTTATTATTGCTAATATCTATCAAAAAAATATTTCTATGCTGAGCCTGGATGATAAAAGACAATATGAGGCATTCTTAAAAAAGAGCAAAGTGAAATCACCTGATTTTCTTTGAGTCTAAAAAAATAAAGGGCGTAACTAAAATAAAAGATCCTACATATGCTGGTAAATAAAAAAAACCATAATGTTGATCTTCAACAACTTTAAAAAAATACAACATGATTTCAAAAAAGTCATTCATTATACCAGGTTGAACATATTCAAAAAAAAGACTGCCCCAGCAAATCGGATAAAGCACGTAAATAATCACCAGCTCAACAACACAGCCTAGTATGATCGGCACTGGATAAAGAGCTTCAGTGAATAAAATTGCCCATCCCAATCCATAAAATTTTAATTGCCAATAAGTTATTTTTTTGTACTCTAAGAGAACCGCATAATAAGTCGTCAACCAAAAACTCCAAGACATCCATGCAAATGGATTGAAGCATAAGCCTACTAAAAAACTCAATTGAAATATTAAAAATCGATTTGATACAAATGGTTTTAATAAATAAAAAGACAATGCCCTTGTATATGGAAAAGGACAGTTCAATATATTCATGAGTATTAACCCAAGAAGGGTGAATAAATAAAAATTTCCTTTTAATAACAAAAAAATCTGCACGACGTGCCATCCCGAAAAACAAATAACATGTAATAAATTCATCTTTTCAATAAGATCTACCCAAAATGATTTTGGGTATAACCCCTTAATGAAACAACGATAAAATTCTTGACTAACAAAAGAAGACTGGCTCCATAAGTGATCTAAAGAAAATTTATGCTCATTGATTTTGCTTAAAAAAACAGGTTTTTTATGAGATGTTAAGACTATGATTGGTAAAAGCTTATTTTTATATTTAATAGAAAATGGCCCTGATACTCGATAAAGAGTATCATGCATAGCTCCTTTTAAAACAATGGGTAAATAAGGGATGATGAGATTGCAATTCTTTGTTTCAATCTTTGTTAAAAAACAGCGCTCTTTACAGATTGCAATAGCTTCAATATCTTGCTGAACCAACAATAAAATGCCATAAGATGATAACGCCAATAGAGATCCTAGCAACCATAAAACAATAGAGCGTTGATAAATTATAAGAAAAAAACCAATGAGCCATACGCTTTGTTTTGTCACAAAAAAAGCAGTGAGTAAAAGATAAGATAGTAAATTAATATGAAGACTGATATTAATCATCATTAAATATTTTTAATGATGATTATCAAAAAACAAAGATCAAAACAAAATAGATTTTGTGTTAAATATCAAAATTACTTTCTATTCGTATGGCAACACCTGGAATTAATATCCAATCAGCAACTTATGCTATTAATACAAAGGCTTACCCCATCACACAAGAAGATCTGTATGCAAAACCCGATACTTTTTGTCAAAAAATCATTCATAAACGACTTATACACTATCAACGAGATCGATGATTCATACTAAGACTCCATGAATGTCTGAGAGATGTTTCTCGCTTTGCATAAATGAGCTGATGTATTTTTATCTTTTATTCATTTCAGTAGATGAAGTTTTTTGCTTAGCTATTGCAAGAGTGTAATGCAACCAAAAGGCTTCTTCTTGATCTTAAAAACAGATCATGTTCGGAGTTTATTTGGAAGACTGTTCCACTTCATTGTTGAATAGGGGCCTATCTTGAAGTAAATTTTAATTTGATTTAAAATCAATTAATTATAATCAATAATATTAAATAATCATGCCGACAAGGACTCATTGCCCAGAAGTTCGTCAGTTTTATGAAACACTAGCTCAGAATGGTATGATTGAAAACAAAGATAACACTGCTGCTAAAACATCCTTACCTTTAGCTCTACCAGAAGCATTAAAACAGCCCGCTGACGCGAGAGGAGGTAATTTTAAAGAGAATATACCCTCAAGCGAACCTTATTCTAAAGAAGAAGTAGAGCTAAGTGATTTGATACAGGCTGTTGTTCAAGAACTCTTGAGTAGGGAGGCTAATGCCGATCTTCAAGATAAGGATGGTTCGACTGCTTTAATGGCTGCTGCTCACAATGGTCATCTTCCTGTTGTTCAAGAACTCTTGAGTAGGGAGGCTAATGCCGATCTTCAAGAGAAGGATGGTTCGACTGCTTTAATGGTTGCAGCTAAAAATGGCCGGCTCGATGTTGTTCAAGCTCTTTTAGAGAAGGGGGCTAATCCTAATCTTCACACTCAGAAGGGAGGGACTGCTTTAATGGTTGCAGCTAAAAATGGCCATCTCCCTGTTGTTCAAGCACTCTTGAATAGCGGTGCTAATATCAATATTCAAAATAATGATGGTTGGGCGGCTTTAATGGCTGCAGCTCTAAACGGCCATGTCCCTGTTGTTCAAGCACTCTTAAGTAGGGAAGCTAATCCTAATCTTCAAACTCAGAATGGTTGGACTGCTTTAATGGTTGCAGCTAAAAACGGCCATCTCCCTGTTGTTCAAGCACTCTTGAATAGCGGTGCTAATATCAATCTTCAAAATAATGATGGTTGGGCGGCTTTAATGTCTGCAGCTCAAAACGGCCATCTCCCTGTTGTTCAAGCACTCTTGAACAGCGGTGCTAATATTAATCTTCACACTCAGCAGGGAGTGACTGCTTTAATGGCTGCAGCTCTAAAGGGCCATCTCCCTGTTGTTCAAGCACTCTTGAATAGCGGTGCTAATATCAATCTTCAAAATAATGATGGTTGGGCGGCTTTAATGGCTGCAGCTCAAAACGGCCATCTCCCTGTTGTTCAAGCACTCTTGAATAGCGGTGCTAATATCAATCTTCACAATCAGAAGGGAGCGACTGCTTTATGGGTTGCCTCTTTCAAAGGTCATCTCCCTGTAGTTCAAGCACTCTTGAATAGCGGTGCTAATATCAATCTTCAAAATAATGATGGTTGGGCGGCTTTAATGGCTGCAGCTCTAAACGGACATCTTGCTGTTGTTCAAGCACTCTTGAACAGCGGTGCTAATATTAATCTTCAAAATAAAGATGGTTTGACTCCTTTAATGGCTGCAGCTAAAAACTGCCATCTCCCTATTGTTCAAGCACTCTTAAGTCAGGGAGCTAATACCAATCTTCAAGATAAAGATGGTTTGACTCCTTTAATGGCTGCAGCTAAAAACGGTCATCTCCCTATTGTTAAAGAACTCTTAAGTAAGGGAGCTGATGCCAATCTTCAAGATAATCAGGGTTGCACTGCTCTATCACATGCACAGAAGGCAAATAGATCAAAACCTTTAATAACAACTCTTGAATATTATAGTAAAAAAGCCCTTTCGCTCGTAGCACAAGATTCCTCATCCAATCCAGAATGCATAGCAAATAAAAGGAAAAGAAATGTTGAGGTTACAGAAGAAAGCACTTTAACCAATCAAAAAGTCATACAAGAAGATGAATGGGAAGCTTGCTTAGAATTGTTAAGAGATGATTTTACTTCAGAAGGTGAACAATGGGTCTCATGTGCGCAATCAGAAAATTTTGGGGATCAGTCATCATTATTAGCACAACCAGAAAACCCAACTCTTTCTGATAAAAAAAGATTATCATCGGATATTGGTGATCCTATTGTTTCTACCAGTAATGCCTCATTAAGCTCACGCTCTAAAAAAATTAAGCCGGCTCAACAAAGCGTCTCTCTTCAAGAGATTGCGTCCTTGATCCCTGAGAAGCGTGAGGATTGCTCGACCTTGAGCTCGACAGAGCAGAAAAAGATTCTAGAAACCGATACTGGTATTGCTGGAAAAATTTCACCCAAATATTTAGGTTTTGATGTACTTCCCTCATTGTCTTATGAAGCTAAAGGTAAAGCGCAACCCCGTCAATTAACTAAACTTCCATTTACTCAAATCGATAAAGTCGCGACGACGACCCAACATGCTGGTACGAATGATGTTACCATAAATTCAGACGGCTTTGCGTGCACCCTTTATTGTTCTCAAGATAATCGCATTTATAATGGTATTAAAACAGTTTTTGTTATGGCAGGAAGAGGCATGAAGGCCTATCTCCCTCAACGCTCTAAGCACACTCAAACGCGTGTTGTTATAGTCTTAGGCAGAGATGAGTTTAATAGCTCTTTTAATAAGGCATTACCTCAAGATTATGATTTACTTGTGATTGATGGAGAACAGGAAATTGCTCGCAAACTTCATACGAGACGTCTCTATTCTTTTCTTCTAGCCCATACGTTAAAGTTACACAATATTATATTACTTGATGACAATATTGAAAATCTTTATTTTAAACCACAAGGTGGCACTGACCCTTTAGATTGTGCTGTGCAACAAATGAATCAGTTACGTGGAAATGAACCTATCTGTTCGCTACCCACGTTAACAGCGAACTGTAAAGAGCTCTTGATTAAAAGCGATGAGTTAGGTTCTAAAGTCTTTATGATCAATTTACAGCCTTTTTTTGACGTCATACGTTCTCCGATCGAATGGCGTGCTCTTTTGCCTGAAGATCAATCAGCATGGGGAGAAGATTATTTCTTTCAGATTGTTTCAAGATGTCTCTTCTCGGCAGAAAACACTCATGGCTTTAAAGTACTCTCTCATAACGACATGGGTATTGAGCGAGCAGCGAACAATGGCCAAGCTTTTCTTAAAAATGGCGGTAAAAAAGCAGATTACCTACAATCTTCTTCAGAGTTTATTGCCCAGTTCTCAAAGAACGCAAGACTAAGAGAAGCTCATGAAAAGAGTTTAGTACTCTTTAATATGTTAGTGAGTAAGAATATCATTGCTTTGCAACAACGACTAGTAGCGCTAAAAGAAAAGAAGTTGCATGAGATTTTTCCACGTCTACTGAACTATTCAAATGATCAAAGCTCTGTCCCTGATGCTGTTTCTAACCCACCTCTCTCTTTAAGGACTAACTTGGAGAGACTGTCGAATACATTCACCAATACTCCCGATGTATATCCTTTAAGACCAGGGCAGCTTCAAGCTTTTCAAACTCTTCATCAACAATTCTCTGCAGCGCAAACGCCTCAAGTTTTGAGTTTGGAGCTCCCTACAGGTTATGGTAAAACCTTAATTCAAGCTTGGTTAGCCTTTTGTGCTGTTAAAGCTCTTGAGAGAAAACAGCATATTACTGTTATTTGCCCCCAGATTACCCTGGTTGAACAATTTTATACAAATATGCTCACTTACCAACAACAGTTACCTGATTACTTAAGCTTTTTGAAGCTTGATGCCGACCAAATGATCCCTGTCTCTTCAGGATTAACTCACGTGTCAGGACAGATGTTAGAGATCAACCGTGCTTTAACAGAAAAACCAAGAGTGTACATTACGTGTCAAGCCACATTAATGCATGCTCTTGAGCAAGAGCCTTGCAACTCTCATCTTGTGAGCGGTACTAAAGTATTTATCGCTGATGAATCGCATACAACGTTAAACCAAAATCTGTTTTCGTTGTTAACAAACAAAAAAGATCCAAACACTACAATCATTGGATTTTCAGCAACACCACCTAATCATTTACCACCTTTATGTTTCAGTTTATCAAGAGAGGCAGCGATGGCTGAAGGCGCTATTACTCCTCTGTTAATAGATAGAACTTACACAAAAGAAGAACTTGCTGATCCTAGAGTTGTGTCTAAGATCATAGTTGACCATCAAATAGATAATAAAAGTCTCTTAGATTTAAAAGGATTGATTTTTCTTAAAAGTATCACTGCATTAAAATCTCTTCAGAAGTTTTTAGAGGAACACCCTACTATTAAAGATAAAGCAATACCAATCTATGCTCTTTACTCCAATCAAAATCAAGATAATCATGGCTGCAGTGGTAGTGGGCTAAGATTAGACCCTTATGAAATAATTAACGCATTTAATCAGGCGGAAAAAGGAATCTTACTTTCTGTTCGTATGGCAAGAACTGGAGTTAATATCCAATCAGCAAGTTGGGGTATTAATACATGCGCTTACCCCATAACGTCAGAAGATCTGTATGCAGAAACCGATGCTTTACGACAAAAAATTGGTCGCATTTTACGGTTAGATAAGAATCAACCTAAAAAATATGGCTTATTTTTTACACCTCGTGTTTCAGATACACAAGAACATAAGAGGTATCATGGGTTTTCAGAGGCTATACCTAGATCTTGTTAATTATTATGGACCGGTAACAGTTTATTTTATAATCAATAAGATGTACGCGATGATCCTATCCAAAAAGCAAATCAAACCGCAGCAAGTGATTGCTGTTGCTTGATTGCAGACCCATTTACTTTAAGGGAGGGTTTTCGTGTGCTATCTTGTTCATCGGGTTAGGTTAGTAATATACAGGCCGGTTAGTATTCCAACCAGGAATATTCTTTATCATCGATTCCACCTTGTGTTATTATTCAATTTTTTTTAATACCTCTGTGAGAGATTTTATGAATATGTGGAAATTATTTTATTTATATTTTTTTAATACTCTATATTCAGTCTTTTCTGATTTAAGTTTTTATAATAAAGTCAGAATGATAGGAAAAATTCCTTCCGGATTGCAAGGTACCTTAATCTTCAGCGAAGATAGCGATCAGGAGGGTTTCGATCCAGCATTACGATTAGATAAGAAATGGCAACAACGCCTGCATTTTTTGAAAATAGGTGCCACCAAAGATCCCCACATTCACATCAAGACGCTGAAATTGAATCGTTATCAGCAGATCGAATCAGATTATTCTGATTTTGTAAAAAATCCTTTTTTAGGCCAAGTCTTCTTGCAACAATTAAAACCAGAGTCTTATCTGGTTGGCATGACTCATGACATTCCATCAATTTTAGATGAAATGCCAGACGGCTCTATGGCTGTCACAAAAAACTATTATAATAAACTTGAACAATTCGGTGGATTGAGCACACCATTACGTACTTATGGTGATTCGATATATTTTGGGCTGTCCAGTCAAGAACCTTTTAATATACATCAAACATTAATAGGTATTAATAGATTAACAGGAGATGTTTTTTATAAAAGAGGTTATCGACAACTCTTTAGTATGAATGATTTTTTAATTTTACCTAGTGGTCGTTTGTTATTTATAACCGGTATGCCTAAAGATAGCCTGATTGAAAATTATAGTGGTAATTTAACAAGCTTTCGTTATCAAGAATCTACCATTCACGCTCAAGATGGTGCACAAAAACATAGCACATTGACAAGTTTCAACTTTAAGGATGAAACTCATATTACAGATCTTCTCTGCGCCACTGAAGAACGGGAACGAGTTTTATTATGGTTTTATGGAGTCAGATCAGGAAATACTGATTTATTGAGGAAAGAATCTGTCGTTAGTAACTTTAAACCGACATTGCACTGTGTTGAGCTCAATTTCCGGTCGCTCAAGATGAAGACTCTTTACGAAGACACATTTACTTCCTTACTTAAACCACCTGCTTTTATTTACAATAATGGCAAAGATCAGTTAAATCATCAACTCTACTGGACATCGACTTATCCTTCTGTTGATACGAAGCATAATCGATTAGCATCTGTGGTCTTAAAGGACGAACAAACCCCCCGTATTGAGTATTTAGAATTTGGTGAGAATATATCTCCGCCTGTTTTACTATCTCGTTCAAATGAAGAGACCCTTTTAGCAACACTATCTCGCCAAAATCATGGCCAGCGCCTGATGATTCATAACACTGATGGAGTGATTTACGCACAAGGATCATTAGGAAATAACCTCGGGTTAAGTCAGCATCGCGGCCAATTTTTTCCAGAACGATAGATGCTCCACAAACCAAGCTGCATTGATTAATCGATAAAAAGCTGATAGTGTTATGGTGAAGAACAAAAACTCTATCAGCCAGATGAATCATGATGTTAAAAGCTACCAAGACTCTCAAAGATTTCCTAAAAATAGGCGATCTCTGAGATATCATGCTAAATTTTTTAACGGTATTGTCCATGGATAGTGTAACTTTATTTCATTATGAAAAAAATTGCTTAATACCCATCTTCCACGGATAAACCATAATATTATCTATTAATTTAGGATAAGGGTCTCGACTAAAACATACTGCTTCACACTCATCAAAATCACGTGCTAAAGCACGTAATGTTGCGAGATGACGACTTTCCACCGTTGTGCTGCTTTTTATCTCAATAAACAAAATTTTTTGACCTGGACGTTCTACAACTAAATCTATTTCTGCATCATCTTTAGTGGCTAAATAACTGAATCGGTAATGACGATGAAAATAACTTGCTAATTGAATACATTGATTAATAATAAAATGCTCAAAAGCTTCTCCATAAGCCGACGTACTTTCAGCTAAGGGTAACTCAATTAAGCCAATTAAAGCACGAGTAACACCCGTATCAAAAAAATAAAATTTGGGTTTTTTACTCAGGCGTTTACGAAATGAATGCTCAAAAGGTTGTAAAAAATAACCTATCAACGTATCTTCTAAAATAGAAAAATAATCCTGTACAGTATAAGTTGATACACCAACATCTCTCGCAATATTTGAGAGATTAATTTTTTTCCCATTACATTGAGCTGCCACTTCAAGAAAATGACGAAACAGAGATAAATCTCGAACATATTTTTCCGCCCAAACTTCTTCTTTTAAATATAAATTAACATAAGTTTCTAGAAAAAGTTGTTTTTCTAGCTCATTGGTCAATTCAAAGATTTTAGGCAACATTCCATACTGTAAAGCGTGTTGCAAGTTAAATTCCTGATCAACTTCTAAGTAACTCAATGGATAGAGATTAAAAAGAATAGCTCTTCCTGCTAATAAATTACTCCCTCCATGCCTTAGTTTTTTGGCACTAGAACCGGTCAAGATAAATATTTTATCAGTCATTTCAATCAAATAATGAACAACATCTAATAATTTAGGCAGTTTTTGAATTTCATCAATAATCACATACTGTTTATTGGTAGGAAGGGCCTTCACAATATCAGCAGAATATTCAATAAAAATGGTGTCTGCTTAACACGCTTTGCGCTGAACTCTTGCCCTCTCGGTACTTATGCTCCTGTAGACCAAACTTATGCTCAATACAAAAATAAAGAATTGACTCCATGGCTCTTTGAGTGTCCTAGCCAAGTCCTTCGTAATGCTGCAGCGCATTGGTATCAGATGTATCGCAATATTATAACAGGCTTATGCGGCAAACCGAAGCGTAAAAAGAAAACTAATAAAGGCAGTGTGGCGTATTTATTTGGGTTTAAAAAGATATTTTAGAGTGGCTCATGGCGACTTTTCCGGTTCTAGCTAAGGCCGGAAACCTCACTTTTGATAACGGTTTAATAGAAATTATTACAGATAACTCCACTTATCATAAGTGATTTTTTTTTGACAGCGGGTTCAGCTTGTATTAAACTAATCATATGACTAGTCATATGACCTGGAGGTTTTTTTATGAATAGCTGGCCCGTTCAAGAAGCTAAAGCTCATTTTAGTGAGCTCTTAAATACATGCGTAACTGCAGGTCCCCAAATCGTTACACGCCGCGGTGAAGAAACAGCCGTACTTATTTCTATTGAGGAATGGCGCCAATTACAACATGCTGCCCGCCCTTCATTGAAATCTCTACTTTTATCCGACTGTCAGACTGAGGAATTAGAGATACCTCAACGTGGCCGATCTAAGCGTCGAAATCCGCCTGATCTATAAGGATGTGTTGTATGTACCTATTAGACACAAATATTATTTCGGAATTACGAAAGCCGAGACCCTATCCTGAATTAGTTTCATGGCTCCGTAACATTCCTGACTCATCGTTATATATTTCTGCTGTAACAATCGGAGAAATTCAAGCTGGAATTGAAATCACTCGTGAACAAGACATAGCAAAAGCGATGATGATTGAAGAATGGGCGATCCAAATTTCACAAACATACAATATATTGCCAATGAATGCTGATATATTTCGTATTTGGGCGAAACTCATGCACAAAGAATCGGATACTGTTAACGAAGATGCGATGATTGCAGCGACCGCAATAGTGCACAATCTTATTGTAGTGACAAGAAATATTCGCGACTTCAATCGTTTTCAAGTCAAAACATATAATCCTTTTTAGCTGGGCGTGATCTAAAACGCCCAAATCTTCGATTCTGAAATATTTGTGAACTCCCCCCATGAATGAGCGGTAAGCTTACCTGCTTCGGTGAATGAAAATCTCCAGCTTCGATAGCAAGAGAATTTCTATCGTCCAAAACCACAAAAGTGATTAACGGAGATCAGTACAGCCGGCGGGCAGAGAAAAGCCCAGAACAAGAGCTAAGCAAAGAGGAAATTAGCTTTTTTAGCTGTAATTTTTTGGCAAAATGGTGACCACACTTCTAAAGCGATCAGCTTTTTTATTGTAGAAGATGTTCTGGGCTGGCAACGAAAATACAAGGGGATGCTCGTTTAACCGGCCTTCTGGATCATCCTATAAAGTCGATTTTTTGGTCTATCAAAAAACAAAAGGTTGAAATATTCAATATATTGTTGATATTTTTACAATATTCTCTCTAAAAACTGCAATGATGAAGTGATTCAGCAAAGCTGAGTTGGTTGTATTTGGCGGAAAAAGCAAAGCTGCTAGGCAGTGTGTACATTTCTAAGAGGAAGAGAAGTGTGATAGTGTAGATTCACAAAAACTCAACACTATCAACGATATGGATTATCACATAAAAAAACATGAATGGGAAAGAATAGTTCGTATTTTATCGGCAATTCAGGGTATCAGAACCAAAAACGAACTAAAACTAAGAAGATTTATTGAAGCTATCTGGTTTATAGCTCGAACATGTTGCCAGTGGAGGTTATTACCCCTTACTTATGGTGCTTGGCGCAGTGTTCATCAACGCTTTATGCGTTGGAATAGAAAAAATATCTGGACAATTCTTTTTGAAGAAAGCCGCGATCCTGATTTACAAGAAATTATGATAGATGGGACTTCAATCAGAGCTCATGCTTGTGCTGGAGGCTATGAGAAAAATACTCACGAAATCCATGCTCTTGGTCGGAGTAAAGGAGGTTTTACAACGAAGATTCATGCTGCTGTTGATGCTTTAGGTAATCCTTTACGCTTTATAATTACCGCTGGGCAACGCAATGAAATCACTCAAGCTGACGATCTTACTCAAGGATTTCAACACTCGTGCCTGATTGCAGATAAGGCTTATGATAAAGAGGCTTTCATCAAAGACCTTGAATCTCACGGGAATACAGTGGTGATTCCGCCAAGAAAGAATAGAAAGATTCAACGCTACTATGATCCTTATGTTTATAAGGAACGTCATTTGATAGAATGCTTTTTTGGAAAACTGAAGCAATTTAGAAGAATCTTTTCTCGCTTTGATAAATGCGCAGATACATTTTTATCTTTTATTCATTTTGTTTCAACATTGATTTGGTTGCGTTAGAAATGTACACACTGCCTAGTGTTATTGTAAAAAACTCTATCAGCCAAATGCATGATGATTTGAACGTCATCTGTATAATTTTTTCGAGTTAATCTAATAATATTTATAGTTTTTTGTCTATAATGAACAAATGAAAAAAATCACAGTGCTTTTAATAATGAAAGAAATTTTAATACAGAACCAACCTGAAAATATACTGAATAATCAAGACGCTTTAAAAACATTAGCATTGCCGTTGATGTTTGCTGTCAATATAAGCCCTATGAGTGCTCAGGTGTGTTCAGCAATTATTTGCTCATACACTACTTTGCCTAATATTCCAGCATCATATAGCGGTCCAAAACTAAAAAAAGATTAACACCTCACCTTGTTATAGAAAAAATCCATGCTCTTTCTTTAGAGCACTCGATACGTAAGTTACATTTATTCTCAGTAAAATATTGCTATCAAGTCACCTGAACAGTTAAATGGAAGAGTTTGATGCCATTTGCAGAAATTCCTTTAAAGAGAGAATTGTAATTCTTTTTTCTTGAGCTTGCACAAGCTTACTACCAGGATCGCTCCCACAAAGGAGATACTGAGTCTTACTCGTTATTGAAGAACCTATCTTGCCTCCAAGCTCTTCTATCATTCCTTGTAACCGGGCACGAGGATAATCCTCAAAACTCCCGGTAATAACAAAGGTGATCCCTTTTAAACTGCCTTCTTTTTTTAATGTCTCATGGATTTTAAAACCATATTCTTTGAGCTTCTTTAACTGCTGAAAAAAATAAGGCTCTTTTTTGTAATCCACAATCGATTGCGCAATAATAGGCCCAATACTTTCAATAGCCATGAGCGTAGAAAGATCTGCTGTTAAAAACTGATCCCAGCTAAGGACTTCAAATATTTTCTTGGCAGTTAAAAGTCCTACATGTCGCAAACCAAAAGCCCATAAGAGTTTTTCTGGAGGCGCATTTTTAGCTCGTTGAATAGTTTGTATCATTTTTTGTGCAGATTTTTTGGCAAAACCTTCAAGTTTAAGGAAATGTTCTTCTGTTAGAGCATACAAATCAGCAGGCGATCTCATAAGATCAGCTTCCCATAATTTTCGTACTGTTTGAACAGAGAGTCCTTCCATATCCAAAGCGTCACGAGAGCCAAAATGAGCAATTTGTTGAATCATTTGTTCTGGACAGTGTGCATGATTGATACAAACTAAAAGAGCGTCTTTTTTGACTAGAGTTCTAGCACAGCTTGGACAGTATTGAGGAATAATATAAGGACGCTCTTGACCTGTTCTTAAATGTTCATAGCTTTTAATGACTTCTGGAATAACATCTCCTGCTCGACGCACAGAGACTTTGTCTCCAATAAGAAGATTTTTACGCTCTAATTCATCAAAATTATGTAATGTTGCATGTTGAATTTGAGCCCCGGATACAAAGACTGGTACTAATTGTGCCACAGGGGTAATCGCCCCCAAACGCCCAACCTGATAATCAATATTTAATAAAGTGGATAAAACTTCAGTTGCAGGAAACTTCCAAGCAATTGCCCAACGAGGGCTACGTTGCACCTCGCCAAGTTCAGCTTGATAATCAAAACGATTGACTTTAATAACGAGTCCATCAATTTCATAACTCATAAAAGCTCTTTTTTCTGCAAAACTCTCATAGGCTTTTAAGACTTCTTCTAAAGAGTGAGCAGACACTATTTCTTCAGCAATACAAAAACCTTGTGCTTTTAACCAGGCAAGCGATTCTTTTTGAGTGTTGATTTTTTCATGGCCATAAAGAGTATAAGCTAAAAACGATAACCGACGAGAAGCTGTGATACTGCTATCAAGTTGTCTTAATGAACCAGAAGCTGCATTTCTGGGATTAACAAAGGTTTTTTGTTGATGATGCATTTGATAATCATTTAACTGCTTAAATTCTTTTAACGTAAAATACACTTCTCCTCTGATTTCTAAATAAGGATGATTGTCATTGATTTTTAAAGGGATACTTCTGATTGTTTTAGCATTTTTTGTAACGAGCTCACCTTCAATACCATTACCTCGCGTTGCTGCATGCGTTAAAATCCCATACTGGTACACCAAGTTAAGTGCTAAACCATCAATTTTGGGTTCAATAACGACTTCGGGGTGAGCTTGCAGTGTATCTTGCCAGGTCGATAATTCTTTAATAAACTCTTCTTGAGTAAAGATATTTTCTAAAGAACCCATTTTAATTTTATGTAAATAAGTTTCAAACTTCTTTTCAGGTTCCGATCCTACACGGATTGTCGGGGAGTATCCTACTTTCCAATCAGCATGCATAGCCTCAATATTAAGCAACAAACGATAAGACTCATCATATTCTAGATCAGAAAGAATAGGCTCATTGAGCGTATGATAAGCAAAAAGTGCTTCGTTAAGCTTTTCAACTAACTTTAAATAATTATTTTGCGTTATTTCCATTAATCACACCAGAAGATAATTCAATTTGATTGTAAATGTTTGGCAAAAAAGAGACAATCTTAATGAGTATCTTTTAAGCTATAACGTATAGTTTATGGTATAAAAATTATTTTTATCATAAAAAAATGGTCGATAAGTTAAAGAGTGTGTCTTCAAGGTATTTTATAAGATGATTAGAAAAAACCAAAAATCTGTAATAAATCATAAAATGCTGCTTTTTTTCTTAGGTGGGCTATCAAATGGTTTGCCTGGTGTCTTAACTTGGCAAACACTCAGTATTTGGATGCGACAACTTGGGTATTCAAACAGTATCATTACACTCATGTTTCTAACCGGACTTCCTTATACATTTAAATTCTTATTATCGCCGATTGTCGATCATTATCATCCTCCTTTTTTAAAACGCTACTTTGGAAAACGCTGTGGCTGGGCTATTGCTATGCAAGTGATGATGCTTTTATCATTAATAGGATTAGGCACAGTTGGGGCTCAAAAATCGTTATTATGGACAGGATTTTTTTGCTTTATAACTTCATTATGCGCATCGATCAATCAAACAGCAACGGTAGCTCATCGTATTGAAATTTTGAATGATGATGAAACTCCTCAAGCTGTTGCAATTGGCATTATGGGGTATAGAATCGGGAAATTAATTGGTCATGCAGGCGCACTATATTTAATGAGTTATTTGCCTTGGCATATTATTTATTACTCACTGTCTTTTGTTTTAGTCTTAAGTATTGCTCTTTACACCACAACTCCAGAACAATCTTTTGGAGAAACAAAAAGCGTCTATGAGCCCAAAGTCCTAGCTGTCATCCAAAAAAAACATCCTTTTGTGTTTAAACAGCCAATATTAGTTCATTTGTACTGCACCATTGCGATTCCTTTTTTATATTTCCGCAAAAACAATACAGAATGGAAGAAAATCCTTGGACTCTTACTGTTGATTAATATTGGTGATGATTTAATTTTAGGTATTACGGATTTATTCTTTTTAGATCTAGGATTTTCGCCGATACAAATTGCAAATATCGCAAAAGTTTTTGGCTTATTCTGCTCTATTAGTGGAGGCTTACTAGCCGCAGCTCTAGCTCGACACTATCATCTCATCAGAACATTAGGCATAGCGGCAATAGCGCGAGCTCTTTCTCATTTGTTATTGATTCTTTTAAGCTTAAAGGGAGCCGATCCAAATCTTCTGATTTTAACAGTAACCGCTGAATATTTTACATCAGGGATGAAAGCAGCCTTAATTGCAACATTAATTTCTAATTTATGTAGTCGTCTGCATCATACCGGATCTCAATATGCCTTTTTTTCTTCTATTAAAGCTATTCCTTTAATTATAACTTCTTCTTTAAGTGGGCTCTTGATTGATAGATCCTCTTGGCCAATCTTTTTTATTGTCAGTTTCTTCTTATCATTGCCTGGAATCATGATTGTCTTCAGTATTCCAAATAATTCAATTAAAAAATCTAGTTATAACGATTTTAACATGTTACGATTAACTCAGTTTGAAAAATCACTTGAAAATGCCTAATAAAAATCAAATTTGCTACATTAAATTACTAATATTTATCATGGGTTTTTTATCAGCACTGCCAACGTTATTAACCTGGAAATGCTTAAATCTTTGGTTTGCTACAATGGGATCTACTCCCAGTTTTTTATCATCATTAAGCTTAATGGGGCTGCCTTATTCTTTCAAAATACTGTTTGCACCTTTTTTAGATCGCTATTCTTTTAGCTCATACACCTATGCCCATCATTGGCAAGGTTGGATGGGGATCAGTGCATTATTCTTAGCCATAAGCCTAACATATTTAGGATTAATGGCCCCATATCTCACAAAAACAAGTCTTATTATAGTGGGAATCATTATTAATTCTTGCGCTATCGTGTTTCAAAGCTCTCTTTTTTTCTTAAAAATTCAACTGCTAACATCAGAAGATCTCAATACAGGGATATTTGCTCAACGTCTTGGAATTCGCTGGGGTCTTTATGCAGGCGAAGCCAGTCTCTTGTGTATGAGTTATTATTTGAATTGGCATTATGCTTATTGTTTCTGTAGTGCACTCTTTTTTGGATTCGGCACTTTTCTGCTCATCAGTCCTCATATGAATGAATTATTTCATAAACATGATCATTTTCATCAACCAAGTCGTCTTTCTCTGAAAGAATTATATATAACAATGAAGCGTTATCCTTTCATTTTATCCTTAGCGTTTTTGATCAACTTGGGCGATGATTTTATTAGTCCCCTTGTTAATATCTTTTATTTAGACTGTGGATTTAACTATCCGACAATAGCGGTCATTGCAAAAATATGGGGAACATGTTGTTTCACTCTTGGAGGTTTTATTGCCACCCAACGCTTTACTCAACACTCTTTGCTTAAAACTTTACTGGTTATCACTTTATTGCATGCCCTATCACTCAGCATTTTTTCTTTATTGCAGTTGCACAATAATCAACCTTTCTTTTGTTTCTTTATCTTTCTTAAAAACACAACGTTAGGATTTAAATCCATTATTATTGCTCGATTTTTTGCTGAATTCATCAGAAAGTCATCGTGTAAAGGACTTTTATACACCCTGATAGCGAGTGCTAAAAGTCTTGCTTTATCTATTTCTTTTTTAAGCGGTTATTGTTATAACTTTTTAGGCTGGAATAAACTTTTTGCACTTGATACGTTCTTAGCATTCCCCGGGATTATTCTTTTATTTATTTTAAACAATCAGGATATTGATTTACTTATGGATCTTAAAAACGATCGTTCTATACTAGCAAAATAGGTTGATTGCCACTTTCTGATCGGCAATCAACTCTTCAGTCTTATAAATCATCATCTTCATCTAGACTAAGATCTTCTTCAAACGCTTGAAATGCATCATCATCATCTAAAATATGTGTTTTATGATGATGATCTTCATCTTGATTATAAATCTGTCCTTTATCTTCCTCACTTAAATCCCACGCCATTGACCAATCTTCTGGTTGTGCCGCAGGCAAAAGATGTAATTGAAACCAATCTTCAATGCTAAATTCAGTAATTAATCCATTAGCATATTGAATACCTACTGAATCTTCAGTTAAATCGACAACCTTAAAAATATCCATACTTTCAGCATCTTGATACCATTTGTTCAATTTTGGCTGCAACATAAAAACCTAATTATTTTGTACTAATGTTTTATTTATAGCAAAAACAAAACTAGAGACAATACTGAGTTAATATATTATGACAATCACATTTAAACAAAAAACAATAACAAATTGATTACGTTGATTAAGTTGATAAAGACGTTATGAGCATGCAATGCAATAATCTTTCTGATAAGCTAAACTAGTATGCACAGAAACCCTTATTGTCGTTCTCTAGAATGCATCACAGTCTACTTGATAAATACATGAAAGGTTATCAAACCTTTAGAGAAAAATATGTCTCTGGCAATACCTCTTTAATGTCAGCATTATCAGCCAATGGCCAAAGACCTACCACCATGGTTATAGGGTGTTCTGATTCTAGAGTAGACCCCAGTGTTATCTTACAATGTGATCCGGGCGAATTGTTTGTTATAAGAAATGTAGCTAATATTATCCCTCCATTTGAATCAAATGGGGGCTATCATGGGACAAGTGCCGCTTTAGAATTCGGTATCAACTATCTCAATATAAAAGAAATGATTATCCTTGGACATTCTCAATGTGGCGGCATTCATGCTTTAGTTTCTAAACAACTGAATGATCAGAGTGATTTTATTGAAAAATGGGTTAGTATCGTTAATGGCGATATCGATAAAGAGAACTGGTCTGTTGATGACTATGCAAAACAAGCGCTTATCTGCTCATACCAAAACTGTTTGACCTTTCCATGGATCAGCGATCGTCTTAAAAAAAATTTATTAACCATTCACCAATGGTATTTTGATATTCATCATGGAGAGCTTTTCATTTATGATGAAGAAAAAAAACTGTTTAGAACGTTCGAATGAATTTTACTCCATAAAAATCAATGATGTGCGGGTAGTTCATGTGCTGAAACATGCCATCTAGAATCAAGATCAACCGATCTTATACAGTTTCACAATCCCTCTGCGCCCAAATTGACTTTTGTAAATTCTTAATGGAGGATTTGGTGAGTGTTCGATAAAACAAATCCAACACTACAATGCCTTGTACACTCTAGTGTTGGGATAATCATCTTTATTAACTGACATCAAATAATTCATCAAGTTTTGTAATAAGCAAAATTTTACGAACATCATTACTACAATTAATGATTTTAACATCAGCGGTATCGCCACCAGCATAATCACGCAATGCCAAAAGCATGCCTAATGCAGATGAATCAAGATATTCTGATTCTTTTAAATCAACAAGATAATGCTCTGGCTTGATTTCTACCTTCTCATAAGCATTTCTGAAAATCTGTAATGATGAAAAATCAAAGCGTCCTTTAACAGCTATCGTCAATGTTTTGCCATCTGCTGATGAGGTGGATTGAATACTCATTTTTGTAAAACTCCATTAAAAAAACTATCTTCTTTTACTAAGTATGATAAATTATCGCGATTAATCAAATTCTATTAAACTAAACTTTTCCACGATAAAGCAGCTTCCTCAATAAGGAGAGACTGACTGATATGCTGATAAAGCTCTTCTGTTTGCTCAGTTGCTAATAACTTTTGGTTCATTCGCTCTATTTTTTTACAATCCAACCTAAAGATCTTTGAATTCAGATGCGTAGAGCAGTTATCAAAAGCCCTATCAAAATTAGAATGATTGGCATCAAAGTAGATAAAAAGCTTTAAGTTTTGGAAAAATGGCTCATACTGTTTATAGATTTTTAACAGTTCTCTAAAACCCATCGGTGAAATAGCGCTAAAGTTTTTCACAGCAATTGCAAGAGCTTCTTGGGTATTATGACGCTGCATTGTTTTAAAAAAAATCAAACATAAATCAAGATACTTACCTGAATGATCGCTACCATCTAGTGTCAGTATTCTTGGTTTTGCTTGATAAAAGAGGCGCCATATAGAACTTTCAAAAAAATGTCGTATTTTTAATACTTGAGTATGAGGAATAAAAATAACTGCGTGATGGTTAAGTTCTTCAAGTTTTCTTTTTTGAAAAGAAATCATGCTCCGGTTCCACCACCAATCTAAATACGTTAATTCATGCCATGTAATGACAATACTGCCTAAGTGAATTAACTCTAAAGACTCGTGAAAATTTAATACATGACTGACACATATAACATGATGAAATTTATTTTGTTGTAAAAAAGACTTTAAACTAAAAGTAAAAGTATCTTTATCAAGAATAACTTGTGTTGGAATTGTCAACTTTTTTAAAAAATCTTTAAGTGCTGCCTCTTGATTAAAATACTCTTTTTGTAATGATGGTGGTAAGGCTTTTTTAAAAAACTCTTTCAATTCATCATTTTTTGTATATAAAACTAAGTTCATGTTTATCTTGTTACAAATAAGACTTACTTAGTGTCATGCAACTTTGAAGCCAAGATAGGATTATTTTGATGAAATCAAAGTATTATTTTTTTCAATAAAGGCTAAGGAGTGTTGTGGTTCATATTTGAGTAGCTCTCTAACATGATGTTCTTCAAGAGTAATATGACCATAAAAAACTTCTGCTCGCTCTAATAAATTGATTAATTGTCTAACATTGCCTGGCCAATGATAGAGCATTAACTCTGCGATTGCTTGTGATGAAAATTGAATCTTCATCATTTCACGTTGAACAATATGATCGATAATACAAGGAATATCCTCTAAACGTTCGCGCAAGGGTGGTACATAAATAGGTAACACATTCAAACGATAAAACAAATCTTCTCGAAAAAGTTTCTGCTCGACTAAACGAGAAAGAATCTGGTGCGTTGCACTAATTAAGCGTCCTTGAAATCCTATAAATTTATTAGAACCCACTCGTTCAAACTTTTTTTCTTGTAAAACTCTCAGAAGCTTGACTTGCATGCTCATCGGCATATCACCGATTTCATCGAGAAAGAGTGTTCCTGTTGTCACAGCTTCAAATTTACCAGCACGTGATGCAACTGCACCAGTAAACGATCCTTTTTCATGACCAAACAGTTCACTCTCTACTAAATCAGCAGGAATAGCCCCGCAATTCACAGGAACAAAAGGCTGTTTTGAGCGTGATGATAACTGATGTATGGTTTTAGCAACAATTTCCTTCCCTGTTCCTGACTCTCCTTGAATAACAACAGTACAATCTTTTTTTGAAGCGAGCTCAATATGTTCGAGCATTATTTGCCAACATGATGATTGACCTATCAAGATATCATGAATCCCGTTTTGTTCCATCGAAGGTAACAATCCAAAGATAACTTTTTTGAATGTTGTTAATGATAATGTTGGATTTAAATGATGCACAGCCAATGGTGTTATCAATGTCTCGCTGAACGCTAAAATAGATATCTTATTCGCTAAACGATGAATCAAGTCAGGATTGACGTTATCATCAATCAGAGCAAAGCCGTTAGGATCGAACGTCTGTTGACTAAAACCATCTTCAATAATACAGCCAAGTTGTTCAGCAAAATGAATCAAATTTTTTTTCAACGTATTATATGAAATAAAGAAATATAACCTTGGTGCTAAAAATTCCCTCATACAGATTACGCGAGAAAACTCAAAAATTTTGAGTGGGGATAGCGCACAGCTTGTATTAGCCGCCCTCTTCTCGCAACCTCCTTATTCTTATTCGCTAACTTTAAATTGATCCCAATATTTAAGCCTTAAAGACTATGAGTACAATGAAGAAGCGTGCCTGTTACTCATACGAATAATAAACACAGCATCTTAGCAAAGGCCTTTATATTTTTATAGCTAAAAAAGGGATAAGCGAAGTGTATATCTTCGTAATTTTCGATAGGATAATTTATTAAAAAAATAAATATTTTTGTTGAATAATAAAAGTTTTTTTATAAAAACATTATTATTCATAGAAGATGTTTTTTTATAAAATATAAAATATTAAAAAAACCAAGAGATTTTATTATGATATATCCTATAATCTATTAACGCTTTTTTCTTTAAAGAGGACAGAATCTGATTTTTGCAGACAAACAGACTGCGTACTAAAGCATAAGGCTTGCTGAGTGACACCAAAGAGACTTTGACAGTGCTCAAAAAGTTGTTCATCAGTCAGTGAATGAATTTCAAACTCAATCTTAAGACCTCTTTGTAAACAAGCTTGAAACAACTCAAACGAATGAATGTTAACACTATAGACGATAAGGCTATTTTCACCCTCTACAGAGAGTTCATCAAGTTGGGTATTATCGATATATTTTAACAACTCAATAGCCTGTTTAATCATCTTATTTTTTAACGCTAAGATTAAATATCTCTGAGCATGATCAATATCAAATAACTTTAAATCAATCAATTGACTAGAAATCATATGGGATTGATTTTCTAATGCTTTATCTAATGTCGTAGAATAATCTCCTATCGTTGCATGCCACTCATACATCACTCTTATAGCGTAAATAAACATCGCTAAATCAAATTCAATAATTAAGTCAATTGGTGTCTGACCTAAAGCATTTTTCACCAACAAGACTGATCTTCTTTGATGAATAATATGATCAAAAACCATGACTGCTTCTAATTGCTCACCGTTATCATTGTAAAATTTATCAAGTAAAAGATGCAGTGCTGTTTGACCCGCCGCATCTTTAAGAGAAAAATCAAAGCCCATTTCCAGTAAAAGCTCAATCATTGCGAATCGTGGATGAGCGTTAACATACTTATGCACTACTGTTTGTTGATGTTTGTCAGTTGCATTCAAATTGATATTGGGAATATGCATCAGGATACGTAATAAAAGATAATGATGATTGAAGACTAGTGTAAGCAGTAAATGATGCCAATCTAATTCCTTTGTCTCTGCTAATCTTGGAGAGGAAAAAATCTTTAGCCATAAATCCTGTGTTTTTTTAGGGACTGCAATAATATCAGCCCATTTGATGTGGCCTTGTTTCATAGCATCTTTGATTAAGAATGATTTTATAAATTCATTATGATGATAAAGATACTCTTTCAATTGATCGTTCATCATACGTAACTCTAAGGATTCAACAGAAACTTGATCTTCTAGTAACTGACAAGCATTCATATTGATTTGATGAAAAGCTCGATAAGAATTGAATTTGAAAGGATCGAGACCTTTGAATAATAAAGTCTTAAAAAGATCCGGGTGTTTCGATAAAATAGCAAAATGCAATAACGTATCACCTGTTATCAAATAAATGGCTTCTAACTCAAAAACCGTGCAATGTTCTATTAATGCTATCATAGGCTCAATTGATTTTACTTGAAGCATTAACTCAAAAAGCTCTCTTTTACGATCATGAGGAAAAAAGCCTTTTTCAATTAATGTGCAAATAACCTTATTGCTCTTTTCTAAATGTTCAGCGATTAACTCAAAAGAATAGATCTGCGATAAATTGTAAAAAGCACATAATGGATCGATAACATCATGTAAATCATAAGTCATAATTAAATCAAAACAGTTTTTGCCATACTGATCACGAGAGTGAAGGATACGTCTATCGCGGAAACTGGCATAGGTTAAAATTTCAATCGCACACGGTATAAAAATAGGATAGAGCTTAGCTTTATCCAGAGCGTAAGCAGCGAATGTTTTACCCTCATTATCTAACGCATTCAGATCTAATCTCATTTCAATCAGTTCATTAATCATATCAGTGTCACATTCATCAGAGTAGACAGCAGCGTGTAATAACGTGCCACCATAACTCAACGTTATCTCTTGAATCCGATCAGGATGGATTGATCTCAGTAGTTTCATCCCAATACTTGTCCAGCCATTGTTCCATGCTAACTCTAATGCTTGAAATTCAATATCCTTATCATAATTATTGTCATCAATTAAATCATGAGCAATATCAAAAGCTTCGAATCTTAATGCATACAACAGTGTTGATACAGACTGAGAATTGTGTCTGATATTAATATACTTTTCTAAACACGGCATTAAAACCGCTGTATTGTATTCAACCACTAAATCTAAACATGTCTTTCCTTTTTTATTGGCGTAGCTTAATGCTTGTGGGCAATGCTCAATCAAGAGATTAAAAATAGCTACAGTTTGATCATAAAAAACATCATTCTTATTGGCATAAATCGCAAGAGCATGGTAGACAGTATTGCCTATATTATCTTGATGATTAATATCAACTCCTAACTCAATCAAAGTGTTGATGATTGTTAGAGAAGGTCTTTCTTGATTTTTAATATATTCATGCAAAAGGGATTGTTGATCAGATCCTAAGACATGAATATGTTCGCGAAGTAATGCTAATAAATGAGGTCGTTGACACTCAGCTAAGTTGCTCATTAATGAAAACATTTTCTGCCTAAAATAATGAGCCTCTCCATTGTTATGATCATAACCTCTATTATCGACGAAGATCCATAAATTCATAACATAATGATCTATTTCTGGTAATTCACACCATGATAATCTTGATTCTTCTAATGCTAAACGAATACGCGATAAACCTAGAAATCGTTTGAATTTATACGCATCTTCTCTGCGTGCTAACTCAAAAGAATCGATGGAGTCTATTTCTTCATCATGACCAGGGAGTTCTAATGATGGCAGACAGAATTCGTTGATGAAAGACACCTGAGAATTTGATGATCTCAGATTCATGTCATGTTCATCAATGAGAATCGGCTCTTGCTGTTCAATCTGTTCACCATTTTCATCAAGATCTTCTACAATAGTTGATAATGTTTGAGAATGGCTATGAAGATCTACCAATTGATTATCATAGGCCTCTTGCCTTTTGAACGCATTAACATCAGGAACAAAATCATGATCAATAACCTGATCAAATCGAGTTAAATCGAATTGAAAAAAAACAGTTTCTTGGGATGCATCATCTTCTTCTCCATTGAGAGCTTGTTCGCTACTACAAGGATCTAAACGTTCAATAACACACTGAAAAGCGAGTTGTTGATCTTCATCTTGCAGCCGAATAATCCTCTGTTTTAATGGCAACATCCATGGAAGAACAAAATTAGATAATATTTTTTGGGGCTGTGCTTGAAGCTGTGTGGTTTTTACATCGTGATATCTTTGACATATACCCTTATTGAGCTTATTGATGAAATGATCTAACATCATGATCGTAATTTGCGGATCAATAGCTCTTATGAGATTAAGAGTAAAATCAATTAATGCTATAGCGCTACCTTGATCTTTTTGCATCAGTTCTTTAAATTTTGGCCCTAAATCATTTAACTTTTGAAAAGGATACGCGTACGTTACAGACCGAGATTCGCTCGTACGCTGGAAAAACTCTTTGAGCATAAACGCTAATTGATTACGGCTCATATAATCTTCTTGCGCATCCTGTTGTAATCGACTTATTTCTTCCAACATTAATTCACGCATCAACTCAATAAAATCGCTTAACGTCTCTTCAGTAATACCCATGATACTGGGATCGGATAAGATCTCACATTTTGATAAAGCTAAATCAGCTATGGCTCCTTGTCCAAAATGAAAAGATGTTGGAGTAAAAATCTCTGTTAAGCCATAAAGAGTGACTGATTGCTCTTTGCAACCATCAAGAGCTGAACTCAACTGTATTAACACTGCAATCCATTGAACATGTTCTTCTTTTTTTAAAAATTCGCAGATTAAAAAATCGCTTAATATCCATTCTTTATAAGCAACACTTAAAGGCATAGTTCAGCCCTCACAATAATTAATACTCTGTAAAGAAGTATAGCTGTGAACTACCCGCCCATGAATGAGCGGGCTTCCGATTAGGCGACAGCAACACTGTGCTGTCGCTTAACTTTCTTTTTTGACGTCTCATTGAGCACTGCGCTTTGAGCTTGACCCAAAGACGTCTTACTGCGCTCTCCTCGTCCTGTATCAACCTGAGGCCTTGGTGGAACCAAAACCCCTTTGAACGAAAAGGATTGCGCACGTGTTTTGTTCAATAAAATCTGATAACAAGAAAAAAATGGCACGTTGTTTGCATTGTTTTCTCAAAAAGGCTATGAAGATGGTATCACCTTGTCTTGCTCGATCATTGACACTCACTTTCGATTTATTAAAAGCTTTAGAAGAAAACGACAAAGAACTTATTTATGAGCTCAAAGAAAAAATAAAAATATACAAAGCGAAAAATCATAAAAATATACCACCTGATCGTTATTTTCATCAGCAAAAAATGCAAGAACATATTGTTGCAAGTTTAATTCAACGACAACGATCGTGGATTGAGCAATTATGGCATTCTATTAATGGAGAAAGTTCTGCTTAAGATAAAAAATGCTCAGAAAGAGAAAAAAATAGGACATATCACACGTGATGATATGTCCTCAGAGAAATGATTTATTGACCACGTCTGCGCGTTGAACGGAGATGACGTTGATAGTTTTGATGACTCATCATGTTTTCAGCTTCATCACCAAGAACATAATTTTTAATATTTCCACAGTACATGCTGCCCGCCCCCATAATCGCACGAAATGCGGGGGTAAATAAATTAGGAACATTATTAAGAGCAGGATGCATCTTGCCTGCAAAAGACAGCTCCTGCATATGTGAACATGCAGTATAATATGCTGGCAACAAGGAGTGTCTACTACGATCTAAAAGATGTTGATGCAGTCCAAGTAACTCTTGTTCCCTTACTGATTCTGTATCAACAAGTGTTTGACCTACACGAGAAGTCTTAAAAGATAATTTCATCATGTCTTTTAAAGACTGGATATCACCAGGTTGATGATCAGTTTGATTGCTGATTTCTTGGTCTGATAATGCGTCAATAATATTATTAACATACTGAATTTTGGCTTGATCGCTCTGAATTCTATCAAGAGCGATTGTTGTGGCATGCGCTGTTATCGTAGCATTGAGTGCCAAGCTAAATGATGCTGGATCCAGGTATGCAGCACGCAATTGCGCAAGCTCATGGCGAGCTTGCTCCTCAAACTCTTCTAATGGATACAAAACAAGTCCTAAATCAATACAATCCTCTTCTTGCAATCCAAACTCTTGTCTTGCTAACTGTTGCAACGCATGTAAATAAGCAGTCTTGACTGTAATATTATCTTCAACAGATAAAGTATCGCATATTTGATTGTGCAACTCTAAGCTCTCTTTAAGTAATAAACCTAATCCATGAGAAACACTTAAAATACCATTGGCCCACATGTAGCCTATAAAAGCATGTGAATATCCTTCAAGAGAGAACATGCTATTTTTGACGGCTTGATAAAAACGGGCATTCTCTAGTGGATGCACAGGTTGTTCAGGATGGCGCTGCAAATACTCTTGCTCTAACTGCTGTTCAAGCCTCTCTTCTAAGAGTTTCTCTTGTAAAAGACGTTGATTGTGCGCTAATTCATTAAAAAAAAGATTATTGAAATATTGAGATTCTCTAAATTGTTGATCCATCCATAGCTTTTTGAAAATTTCTTGGCGTTGCTGTAAAGATTTCTCTTCTTCAGTATAACCTTGCCATTGCTCTTTTAACCAAGTTGACCATTGAGCTTGATCCGTCGGATCAGGATAAGTAACAGTATATTTAGCCATGATGATTACTCCAAATCGTTAATTAAAAGCGAATGTTTTTTTTGTACAAACAAGTTTGATTGAATGTTTTTTATCGTCTCGTTTCTTTTCTTCTACCAACGTGATCTCTTCTAATTTTTTTGTATTTCCAAATAAAATTGAATCTGACAATGACAGAATGGGTAATTTGGGTTTTGTTGAAAAAACTAAAGAGGGATTTTTCTGCTCTAAAACTAATCGTGCATTCAAATTTGTTATTGATAAACGTTGAAAGGTTTCATGAAATGAGGGCATGATTGGTTGTGGAAAAAAAGATCGATAAACTTCTCGTCGATTCCCCATAATACATTCATTGACATTAAAAAAACCCTCAGCTTCTACGATTTTTTTTCCAGAAGTTGTGTAGTAATTTAAAAGAAGATTGTGTACCTGAATCCATTCTTTTTGTAATCGATAGACATCGTGAAAACCCTTTTTGAATTCAGGTAAGTGAGATTGATTATCAAAAAATTTCTTTTCAAAAAAGTTGTTGATCAAAGAACGCTGCCAATAAGTCAAGATGTTATTTGTATTGTGTGCCTTAAGATAAGAAACAAACAATCTCTTTATATCACCTGTAAAAAAAGGAGAAAGATCATGAAAAAAATCACTTACAATCGCTTGAGCTGTTAAAGAGAAATGCAAGCGCTTTTTTGTATTCATAATAAATCACCTTATTTATCATCATAAGAGCATTAATGAACCGTGATATTATCTGGTTGCTCTACTACTTCATTTTGTAATGGACGTTTTTCGTTATGAGTTAAAGGTAAGGCTTTAGATATACTTTCCAGCAATTTTGAAAAATTAGTATCGTTAGATTCGTTAACAGTTATGCTACGCTTAGCAGTCTGTGCAGAATCTAGTCTACGAAGACGTTGATGACAAAATATATCCTTAATGACGAAACTATCCATGAGCAACTCCGTTTTTTAGCCTTTAACCTACTGTGATTAGATTATCACAGTAACTTCTTGAAATAAATAGATTTGAAACGATTATTGTGAGGTTTTTTATTAGATGTTCTATGGTCAAATTTTCATCTTAGAACCTATCATCTTATGTGTTTTATGTTGTTATAATTTTGGTTTTATTTGGACAATAATCAGTCTATTTTTTATGCTATTTTGTCTTATTGATAGCATTATTATCGCTAATAAAAGAGGATTTATTGCTATCAATCTTGACACAAAGATGATTAATACTCAAAGACAGAAACTGTTGATTGTTGATTATACAAGCTATACCCCATTGTGGCATAGCTTGAAAGCAAGAGGCTGCCTTAATGGCATGATTTATCACATTACGCTGTTTGGATATTATCCCATACTTGACAATCGGTTAAAGACATAAACAGATCTCTTGATAAGACACTTAAACTCAGGCTGTTACTTTGATATAAAAGATCTATGTCTGACGGAAGCTTTTGACTCGCTATGAGAACCAATCGATGCTTGTGTGCAGTAATACGCGCATGCATTCTTGCGACTATTTCTTGACCTAAATAACATCCTTTCTTAAAGGAAAGATAACCCAAAACATCGAGCGACAAATCATGCGCAGTAAAGTGATCAGTATGTTGCTCACTCAACCAGGGCGTTGGTTGAGTGATACTCCAACTACACGCTAGTTCGTGTTCAGCTTGACTAAACGCTACCCTAGCAAAAGGCAAGTAAGGCTTTAAATGAGCAAGCAACATTGGTGTTATTGCTAAAGGAATCACCCCATAAGCAGCGTTTTCATCCATTAACTTAATGTAAGCAATAGTCACTACTCTTCCTTTAGCATTTAAAAAGGCCGTCCATTGCGCTGAAACTGATTGATCAGCCCAGCATGATGTTGTATACGCTTGTAAAAATTGGCGTAAATTTTTACCTGTAAATAACACGGTATTTAATTTCATGACTTATTGCTTCAATTTTAATGTTGGAAACAAAATAACATCTTTAATAGAGCTACTTTCGGTGAGCAACATAATCAAACGATCAATACCAATCCCTTGACCTGCGGTAGGGGGCATTCCGTACTCTAAAGCTTGGATATAGTCTTCATCGTAAAACATCGCTTCATCATCACCCTCTTCTTTTGCTTGGGCTTGTGCAAGAAAGCGGGCAGCTTGATCAAACGGATCGTTTAACTCAGAGAATCCATTAGCAATTTCACGGCCAGCAATAAAGAGTTCAAAGCGTTCTGTTACCTCGGGGTTACTATCACTGCGACGAGCTAATGGGGAGACTTCCACGGGATAATCTGTTACAAATAAAGGTTGAATAACTCTATGCTCAATAAACTCTTCAAAGTAAGCGAATTGTAACATACCTATCGGTTTAGAACTCTCTTGTGGACGGCCCAGTTTTTCAGCTAAAAAGCGCTGATCTTGGACTTGCTGGCGACTGAGTCCATCAAAAGAACATAGAGTGTCGCTTAAACTGAGTCGAGCAATCGGTTTATCTAAGTAAACAATCTGATCGTTAACACGAATTTCAGCGAATTGAGGGAACTCTTTAACCAACGCGGTAAAAAATTCTTGTGTTAAATCCATCATGTCTTTATGAGTAGCATACGCTTGATAAAACTCTATCATTGTAAATTCAGGATTGTGACGGGCTGACAACCCTTCATTCCTAAAATTACGATTGATTTCAAAAACACGCTCAAAACCACCAACAACTAATCTTTTTAAATAAAGCTCAGGAGCGATACGTAAGTATAAAGACATATCCAACGCATTATGATGCGTTACAAAAGGACGTGCATTAGCACCACCAGGGATAGAATGCATCATGGGGGTTTCAACCTCTAAAAACCGTTTTTGAGTCAAAAAGGTACGTAAAAACGTAATAACTTGCGATCGCAATTGAAAGGTTGCTCGAGATTTTTCAGTAACAATTAAATCAACATATCGTTGGCGATATTTTAACTCTTGATCACTCAGCCCATGGAACTTATCCGGCAATGGTCTTAAAGCTTTTGTAACAAGTCTATACTGGAGTAAGTGCACGGTCAGTTCTTGAGTTCTTGTTCTGAACAAAAATCCTTCAGCCCCAATAAAATCACCAACATCTAATGTTTTGATATGTTCAAAAGCTTCTTCTCCCAGCTCTTGAACCCTCGCATAAAGTTGTATACGACCAGTCATGTCTTGAATCGTTAAAAAAATAGCTTTTCCTAACATGCGTTTGAATAAAATGCGCCCTGCTAAAGCAAAATATTGCTCTTCAGTTGGAGATTCATGTTCAAACTGTTGCTGTAAGTCACCACAAAAATGAGTAACTTTAATATCATTCGGATAGGCTTGGCCTTGCTGTTCTAAGGCTTTAAGCTTAGCAACACGATGATGATATTCTTGTGATTCAGAACGTTCTGCTGAATGTTCACGATCTAATTCTTGCTGATTCACGCTATATTTTCCTTTATCATATATTAATTTACTAAGGTGATTTCACCAATCAAACCCCTTTAAGCAGGCTTGCTTCTATAAAATCATCAAGAAGTTCGCCATTAAGCATGGCTTGAGTATTTGTTGTTTCATACTGAGTACGTAGATCTTTGACGCGTGCATCATCAAGGATATAAGAGCGTACTTGAGCGCCCCAAGTAATATCACTTTTTTGACCCTCAAGTTGCGCTACCTGATCTTTTTTCTTTTGTTCTTCTAACTCATAGAGTTTGGCTTGCAATTGCTTCATGGCTTGAGCCTTATTTTTATGCTGAGAACGATCACTTTGACATTGCACCACAATACCTGTTGGATGATGTGTAATACGAACAGCAGAATCTGTTCTATTAACATGCTGTCCACCAGCGCCAGATGCTCGATACGTATCAATTCGTAAATCAGCAGGATTAATCTGGACTTCTATAGTATCATCTAGCTCTGGTGTTACAAAAATTGCAGCAAAAGATGTATGTCTACGGTTCCCTGAGTCAAAAGGAGATTTCCGGACAAGACGATGTACTCCTGTTTCTGTTCTTAATAATCCATAAGCATAAGATCCGGTAATTTTGAAGGTGACCCCCTTAATACCTGCTACATCACCTGGGCTATAATCAAGTAATTCAACCTCAAAACCTTTTTTCTCACACCACCGACGATACATACGCCAAAGCATGTCCGCCCAATCTTGAGCTTCTGTACCACCAGATCCTGATTGAATTTCAATAAAAGCATTCCCAGAATCGAATTGATGTGTAAACATTTTTTTAAATTCAATATCAGCAATAAGCTGTTTAACACCGTTCATCAATAAATCAGCTTCTTGTGCTAATTCACTATCAGCTTGATCATCTATCAGATCAACTAAAGCTTGTAGATCATCTAATGATTGCTTTAAGTGCCGAAAAGGTCTCATTTGCTCATCTAAAAGATTTTTTTCTTGTTGAAGTGTTTTCGCTTTATCAGGATCGAGCCAAAGATCACTCACTTGTAACATCTGTTCAAGCTCTAAAAGGCGCCATTCTATTTTTTGGGCGTCAAAGATACCCCCAAAGCTGTTTATAATGGTTTAAGTGGCTCTCGATAAAATTCAAAATGTCTTGTTTGATCACTATAATTAACTTTATTTATTATAAAAACATGTCTTTATTATAACTAAAAGCCGCTTGAGTTGCGACTATCACAAGCACATCCCGAGATGGTGCGATACCCCGCCCGTTCATGGGCGGGTAGTTCACAAAACAACTGAGTTTTTTAACAAAACTCGCGGAATTTACTATTTAAAAATTTTGTAAAACATTTGAGTGGAGATGGAGTACGAGACTTTATAGGATCGGCTGATCGACAAAACATTTTCTGTAGAGATATCAATGCGAGACGAAACATCCGAGCAATCGGATGAGCCGATATACAGGGATACAGCATTGCCTGTGCAATTTAGTGGCGAAAGAATGTCACTACGAAGTATTCTTGCTTCTACAATCAATTTTCCGTATTCTTTATAGACATAAAGCCTGTCTTTAAAGAATTAATGCTTACTATCACGGATTTTTTTAATGAAACTAATAAGTCGCTCTTCGACAAATATTCCTTGCACATCCTCAGCCCAATTAGCCAAGCATTTACTTAACATTCGTGGCATTGAACGTCATGATTTTTTTGACAATCCTACAGTGCGCTCTCTTGATAATCCATTTACACTGCTAAATATTGAAAAAGCTGTAGCACGTATAATAAAAGCTTTAGATAATAAAGAAGTTATCGGTATTTTGAGCGATCATGATTGTGATGGACAGACTGCATGCGCAGTATTAACATGGAATCTTCTCAAAATATTCAATCATCCTGAAGATCGTTTATTGACATATATTGGTCACAGAACAGAAGAAGGGTATGGTGTCAGTAAAAAACTTTGTGAGCGCATTATCGCTGGTGATATTCTGCCTGCAGTGATGATCACAGCTGATTGCGGCTCATCAGATCATAACACCATTAAAGAGCTATCCTCTCATGGTATAGATGTTATCGTCACTGACCATCATACTGTACCTGAAATCGGCGTCCCATCAGATGCTCATGCCGTGATTAATCCCAATCAACCTTTATGCCCTTTCCCTGATAAAAATATTGCAGGTTGTTTTGTTGCTTGGTTTGTGATGGCCGCTGTACGTAATCGTTGGCAGACGCAACATAATATTACACTGCGCTCAATGATTGATTCTTTAGATTTTGTTGCTATAGGCACAATGTCTGACTGCGTTTCATTAAAAAACAGTATTAATAATCGAATCGTTGTACGTTATGGATTAAAGGCTATTCGAGATCAATACCGTCCCTGTTGGCGCGTATTGCGACAAACTTTTAGAGATTTTGTCAATTCTGATTTTTTAATTTTTAAATTAATTCCTCTTATTAATGCAGATGGAAGACTCTTCAATGCTCTTAATGGTGTGAACTTTTTACTTTCAGAAGATACAGTCACTGCGCAAGAACGCTTGGCTGAACTGATTCAAACGAATCAGCAACGCCGTTATTTGCAAAAACAGCAAATGATACTCACCAATAGTTTAATGAATGAAGCTAGAGATCATCAATCACCTGGACTGATTGTTAATTTAGGTGCTCAAGGTCATCATGGTATTCACGGAGTAACGGCTAGTCGACTTTTATCTCAATACAAAAAAGTATCAATCATTTTCTCTCAACATCATGAAGCCGGTTTTTTAAGCGGCTCAGCTCGAAGCCCCGATTATATTTCTTTAAGAGAGCTACTCGATAGTATTGCTATAAAAAATCCCGCATTACTCAAGCGATATGGTGGCCATCATCAAGCAGCTGGTCTATGTATTGCCGTTGATGATTTTAATCTTTTTAAACAAGAGGCTAACAATTTTATTGCTCATAAAACGTCAAATAGAATTGAAAAAAATGATTTTACTTTTGATGGCATTTTATCAAATAAGATTGAGCACACGGTTAACTTTTTTTTACAACTTGAATTTTCTCTCGAGCCTTATGGTAAAGGCTTTGAACGTCCCTGTTTTGGTTTATATGCAACATTAGATTATGCAAAAATCATGGGAGAAGAGCAAAACCATCTGCAATTATTATTAAAAACTCCGACTCAAAGTATAAAATCTCTTTTTTTCTTTGTTGATCACCCCGAAGAAATCATTACTGCTTGTGAAAAAGAAGAATGTTTGTTTATTGGTGAGTTTATGATTGAAGAGTTTCAAAAAAAGCAGCAATTATCTTTTTTCCTTAAAGGAATTTTTGTGCCTTCTATCCAACAATGGATTACTCATCAAGATATGGGGGTTCGTGCCCAGCTCTGTTTAATGGAAAATGAAATTTTAGAACATGTGATTTAACGCAAAAGTGCTTATCGCGTTAGGATACTCCTGATAGATCTGTATCCATCACCACGATCAGCTCTTCACAGCGGGGAGTGAACTCCCCTCCCCTACATGATTATGTTACAAGACACTGAAAAAATAGGCAGGTCGTTCACTCTGTCAATAAAAAACGATAGCTTTAAATTTTTGACTGCTGTTGCCGCTTAGGAGTTTTTTTGTTAGTCTCTTATTAAATTCATTACTTTTTACCATCATGAATTTTGACGAAAATCTTCTCCGTAACGAAGGTATTGCCTCTTATGATAGTTTTGGCTTTGAGTACCTGGGATCTTATAGAAAAGGCCCTCATTTATTAACGCCAAGCAGTTGTCAGCCTCTGATTGATATCAATGATTATCATGAATATTTGAAATCATATCCTCTTGACGCTGGTCTGTTATTCGTGATCGGAACAAATCATCCTATTAAAAGTCATTTATTTCATGAGTGGACATTATGGGCTTTAGAGCGCCAATGTTCGTTTGAATGGCAACCCTACGAGGCTGCATGTCGCATGATTAATATCTTGCGTGAAGAGCAACGACAATTTTTATGTTTACTCATCCCGCCCGAAGAAACAAAACAAGATCACACGATCTAAAAACGGACACACATTATACACAAAGCTACTTCATATAAATACCGGTATAAAAAAAATATATTTAGCCAAATGTTAATAAAAATTAATGATTCATTGTTGTACAATAGCCTCGCTATACAATAAAGAAAGGACGTATATATGCTGATTCATTTGCTAAAGCTGGTATCATTTATTCGGATCGTGGATCTAGGCTCTTTTTCTAAAGCAGCAGATTCTTTGGGATTATCAGCTCCAGCAGTAAGCAAACAAATAAGAGAATTAGAAAAGTTTTTACAAGTGCAGTTACTACGACGCTCAACTCGTTCTTTTAACTTAACTCAGGCCGGTGAGCACGCTTATAATTATTTTTCTAAGATGATTAGTGGCTTAGATAGTTTTTGTGAAGAAATTCCAACTTTGAGCAATAATCCTTATCTGAAAAAAACAGAACATCCTATTTTAGCGGCCAAAAAAGAGGAATTCTAATATTTTTCTAGTTGTCATTGATGACAACTAGTTTTTTCTTGGATTATCAAGAGAAAGGCTTTAAAATAAAGAAAAAATATTTATTATTGTGATTTATACTTTTATTCTTACGGCCTCATTACTTTTTTGTATCTTAATGTACTTTGTTATAAAACAACACTATCATTTACAAACATTATTAATGCAGGCAAAAAATGCTTCTCCTGAACATCATTACTATCATTTGTCGCAACAACTCTTTCAATCATCAGAGTCATTAAACAATACATTTCAGAATTTATCTCAACAGTCTCAATCTCTTATTCATGAATCTTTCCAGAAAGTGCATAAAGAAACTCAAGAGCAAGTCTCAAAAAATCAATTGCAAACACAAGGTGTTTTTAACGATCTGATTAATCGCTTTAACGGTTTAGATCAATGGCAATCCCAAGTGCAAGAATTAACACATAAAATCCACCAGCTAGCAAAAGTCCTTGATAATAGTGCTTTAAAAGGCAAATTTGGTGAAATGCATTTAGAAAATCTTATCAAGTCACTTTATCCTGCATCATGGGTACAATTTCAAGAAACATTACCCAATGGTACTCGTGTCGATTGTTTGTTGAGCATGGGCGAGAATATGCCTAAAATACCTATAGATTCAAAATTTCCCTTACAAACTTTTAAACTTGTAATTAATAATCCAACACAACAAGAATATCTAAAAGATTTTGTTCAAGTGATAAAGAAAAACATCTCTGATATTTCTGAAAAATATATTATTGCAGGATTAACAACTGATTATGCTATTATGTTTGTTCCTTCTGACGGGCTGTTTACCCGTATTATTGAACTCGATGATATCACTCAATTTGCACAGAAGTCTCGCGTATTACTTTGCTCACCACAGACATTATTTTGGTTACTGAGTATGATGAAAAAATTCTTGATTGATGCTCATTTAGATCAACACCGATTTCAGAGATTAGCGATTTTTGAAGAAATCGCGAAAAGCGCCAATGAGCTTTCAGAAAAATCGAGTCAATTGGAAAAAAAATCAACAGCGTTAACAAAAGAAGTTCGTTCTTTAAAAAATGCTTTTTCTCAACTCAATGACTTAATAAACTCTTTAACTCATCTCCCTATTAATGCTGAAGAACTTGAAACAGTGAGTGATGAATAATCTGATCAATCATCATTCACTGCTTTTATATTCACGATCATGATCAATCAAAAAAACGTTATTGATCTTTAAACTGTTGGCTTAAAAATTTAATAGCTCTCAACTGTATTTGACGAACACGTTCAGAGGTAAAGCCGGTATCATGAGCTACTTCTTGTAATGTCATAGGGTTATAGCCCATAAAACCAAAACGTCTTATGACAATCTCAAATTCAATAGGCGAGAGCATTTTTAACCCTAACTCTAGCTCTGTTAATGCTGCTTCTCTTTCTAAAGATAGAATCGGTTCTTCATACTCATGATCATGGAGGCTCTCTGCTATAGATTTCTCAGTATTGGCTTCTAAAGGTGCATCGAACGAAACCGCAGACCTATTATATGACATAACGTCTTCAATGCTTTTTCGATCTTTTCCTAGATGATGTGCAATTTTTTCAAAAGAAGGATTTTGATCCATATCTAAACTTAAACTATTACAAGCTCGTTTGCATTGATTTAATTGTTTTTGAATATGAACAGGAAGGCGCACTATTCTTGCTTGATTCATAATAGCTCGCTCAATATCTTGTTGAATCCACCAGGCAGCATAGGTTGGAAAACGATAACCTAAATCAGGTTCAAATTTTTCTAACGCATGCATTAATCCCATATTGCCTTCCTCGACCATATCTAAAAAAGACAAGCCACTTTTGAGATAACGACGAGCAATACGCACTACTAAACGCAAATTAGCGTGTAAGATCCGATCTCGAGCAATGCGATCCCCTTGTTGTGCCAGTTTTGTATAATGCACCTCTTCTTCTTTTGTTAAAAGAGGATATTTATTAATATCTTTGAGGTAAGAATCAACAACGTCCAAACTTTCTGAATCGTTTTTTTTATCCTCAACTTGAATGGCTTTATATGCTTTTGTATCAGTAGATTTGTTCAAATGTGAAAATAGTGTCATTTGCCGACGTTGAAAACGCATGAAATACCTTAATAAATCAATGTATTAAATGTATCGGCGATTTTATCTTTTTATTTATCAGTGTATGATCACAGTTTTTTTCTCAATAAGAATGAATCTCAAGAATCAATAGAGAATTGGGAGGAGCTTCAGTGAACATGATTAGGTGTGATGGAGATATTTCAACATTAAAATTGCATGACTCATAAATAAGGGAAAACAAAAGCTGATTAATTTTTTATTTTTTAATGTCATTCTTATCTTGTTGGGGATTTGCTTCATCTTGACTAGAATAACCTAGCCACTTGAGTGTTGGTTTTGCTAAATTTCTCAAGCTTTCAATCATCAATGATGTTTTATTATGACCTTTATGTAAAGTCTCTGGGTCATTAGGATTAAAAATTTCTAGATCATTAGCAATAAACCCGTCTTTATTCCAAGGAAGTTTTCGATAGGAATGCATTTCATAATTGGTAACGTATGGAAATTTAATAATTTCAAAATAAGGCGAGTAATCAAAATCCTTAGGTGTGTATAATTTTGGATTCCTTTGATATAACTCGATTGTTCCATACCGATTCACACGGATTAAGGGTAAAATAGGAAACTTAACGTGATCAAAAGCGCTAGCTATCATCGTTGAACAAACTGTTTTGGTTTGCAAGCCTGCTTTATAATAAAACAGGCTAGATCGCCAGCGCTTGGGAATAAAAGACCATGGTAATAAAAATCTTGCTAAATCTAGAACTTGCATAAGATCGTAAGGGGTGCCTAGCTGGGCTAACGAGGCTTCTATGACGGCTGTAGCATCTGATCGTAATAAGCCTCGTGGGCGACAAATACGAATGTTATATGACCTATAATATTCTAGCGGATTAAGAACAGTACCTTGACCAATATACCCTTCTATTAAAATTTGCGTATTAGGTTCAACCCAAGGCAAAGATAATATTTTTTCTTTCAATGCACTATTTTTAATATCTGAAGGCCGTCCTAAATATAATGCGGCATGAGACCAAGGGCTTAATGTCACCTGCTGGATAACACGAGCAATTAAATTACCACCTTCAATTAACAAAACATCACATGGTCGAATTTCATTTTTAATTCTGTCAAAGTCACAAAAATATTGTTCTTTATTGACCTCATGCTTTGTTAACCATTTGACAAGCTGGCCAGCAATCCAACGCATGTGACTCCAATAAAAATATTACGCTACTTATAGACTAGTAGAAAAAATATTTTAAGAAAAGCGTATCCTTTGTTTTTGATAAAAATTAATATGATGCTGCATCTTTAAAAATCGTTGTTGTTGCTCAATAAAATTTTGATAAACATGTTGAGCTGATTGTAGCACTTGATTTTGATTTTCTGTTAAAAAGTTCATTTGTCCTTTTAACTCTTGAGTCATCGCGCCCCACGCTTGCGTCAACTCTTCCTGTGTTTTTTGTTGCTGGTGTAGGATAAGGAGTTGGCGATGTTCCACTGTTAGACGATCGAGCGCAACTAAATGCTCATGACGCTGCTGCTCTAATAAAACTTTCAGATTATCAACTTCACTGCGTGCTACTTTTTTCGTTTCATCAACAATTTTCAGCAGCTCTTGAAATCGTATTGTATAGTTTTGTTCTAAAACAACTTTCATTTCTTGAAATTGTTGTTGACATTCTTTCAGATAGTGTTGTTCTTTTTTTAAAGCTTCATCAAGACGCGCATTATCCTGTTGTAATTTTTGGTAATTTTTTTCGAGATGATGCGATTCTTCCTTTAAAAAAGTATGTGCATCTCTTTCTTTTTGCAAAGCTTCAGTGAGTTCTTGAATGTGGATCTGGAGCTCATTTTCTTGCACAACCCATTGAGCTTCTTGAGTTGAAAATTCTTCTTGTAATTTAGCTAATTGTTCTTGTCCATGACCAATCATTTGATGCCAAACTGTTTGAACTGCCGACATAATTTGATCAGGGGCAGGTTCAGCAATAGTTTGAGTAGGAATCCTGTCTAAAAATTTAGAGTTTTTCCATTGCTGTAAATACTTAGATAATGTTGTCATCGATCCTCTATCGCCCAACTGCTGCCTAATATTTGCTAGGGTTAAGGCTTTTTTTATTTTCAACAACTCATTGATAGCGGTTTCAACTTCTACATAGGTTACACTGCTCATTTCAATACACGAGAAACTGATTTTATTATTTCAGTAGGGATAGCTTTCAGTTTTTCAACTGCCTATTCTCGTTTCCTCCTCATCTCGTATTTATTGCTATCGTTGTGACATACTTCTTGCGACCCATGTTTATCTACATGAACATCGCTCCCTGAAATGGCTGCTGTCCCCTGAATGATTTCAGGACCATCCTCTTTACACAACTCTTTTATTCCAAGAGGTTTTGGCAATCCGATCGCTCGGATATTTCCTGCGGCATTCACAGCTGAAGTGCGCTTAACCAAACAGACAGCACACTTCCCTGTTGTTCTAGCCGCTAGCTTGTTGCCATAGCACTGGCCCAAAAACACATCGAGGAGTGTTTGCTCATAGTCTTCCCTGTGTAGGCTAAGGACCATAAGAATTGTCCCCCACCGGCGTCATGGATGTGTGCAAGTTTTCGGTGTTTGACCATACCTTTGATATTTAACTTGTGAACTACCCGCCGATGAATGAGCGGGCTTCCGATTAGGCGACAGCAACAGTGTGCTGACGCTTAACGTTCTTTTTTGACGTCTCATTGAGCACTGCGCTTTGAGCTTGACCCAAAGACGTCTTACTGCGCTCTCCTCGTCCTGTATCAACCTGAGGCCTTGGTGGAATCAAAACCCCTGGCTGATAAATCCGTTCCAGAGTCCAATATTAAGGTGATTGCTCGTTTTTTAATCACATCAGCACCATTCCTAAACATCTCTGCATGCGCCGTATAGCCACAATTTATGCGATACCTTTATCTTGCTCAGAGTCGATAACTTCTTCATCAAGATAATAGAGTGTCAACATCGAAAAAAACATATGAAGTGATGGTTATAATTTTACTTCGCATTCCCTGCATACGCAAGTTCGATCAATACTACATTGGAGCGAAAGATGGTCAGATTGCTGATCGTGGGTCGCAAGAAGCCACTATGAGCATTGTCTTAGCCATTTGAGTGAGGAGTTGTCACTTAAAATCTTCAGGAACAAGCTGAAGTTTTTTATAAACAATATCTATGATATCGGATAGACCGGCTTGTACTGCCGTAGTGCCTGTTACCAATAAAATAGAAGTTTGCAGTTTTTCGGATCCATATTGATAGCTTTTCCCGTTCAAAAATGATTTTACATACTCTTTGTAGGCTTCAGATACTACTCCTAACACAGGACCGAAGCACAACGTATCAAGCATTTTTTTTAAAAAATCCTGAGTAGGTATAAAGCCATAAAAATATCTTCTTCCACCGCTAATCAAGTTCATTTTATTCATTAGTACCAGCATCATGTTGCCTCCTAACTTTAATTTTTCAGATCTTTTCCCTCTTTCAGCTTATCAAAAATATGTTGAATACGGAAATATTAATCGTTTAATTTCTGTGGGTTAAAATGAAATGAAAGTGAACTACCCGCCGATGAATGAGCGGGCTTCCGATTAGGCGATAGCAACACTGTGCTGACGCTTAACTTTCTTTTTTGACGTCTCATTGAGCACTGCGCTTTGAGCTTGACCCAAAGACGTCTTACCGCGCTCTCCTCGTCCTATATCAACCTGAGGCCTTGGTGGAACCAAAACGCCTTTGGCTGATAACTCCGTTCCAGAGTCCAAGATGAAGGTGATTGCTCGTTTTTTAATCACATCAGCAGCATTCCTATCTGCATGCGCCGTATAGCCACAATGCACGCAAACAAACTCAGCTTGAG
>Ga0214917_10000624_pt1 | contig 46089 bp, 36 predicted proteins | sample LL_1208_BB_MetaG_FD_177983 | JGI IMG/M metagenome (GOLD analysis project Ga0214917, IMG submission 177983) | Freshwater microbial communities from Lake Lanier, Atlanta, Georgia, United States - LL_1208_BB | ecosystem: Environmental > Aquatic > Freshwater > Lake | place: USA: Georgia | collected... | reverse complement strand
CCAACTATGCCTTATACCAGAATACACCAAACCCATTTGCAGGGGAGACGGTCATTGGATTTAACTTACCCTTTTCAGGGAAGGCAACACTAACCATCCAGGACGTAACGGGTCGAACCTTGAAAGTGATAAACGGTGAATATGCAAAAGGTTACCAAGAGGTAATCCTGAAATCAAAGGACCTTCCAGCAAAAGGGGTATTAACCTACACCCTTAAGGCGGCAGAGTACACAATGACCAGAAAGATGATTGTTGTAGAGTAATTTTTAATTTATACCTAATTGAGACGAGGGGTAACCAGCAATGGTTACCCTTTTTTTAAACAGTTTTTTTTAAATTGTTGGTTTTCGACAAATTTTTTAAAATATTATTATTTTTACATATAATTAAATTTTATGAATTAAACTATGAGGTATTCCTTTTTGGGTATAATTATTTATGAGAATTATTATTTTACCTTTTGTAGATTATTTTTTAAGTGTAGCTTTTTTTAAAAATAAGTTATCGTTTTTGATTATTCTATTATTTTTCACTTCATCTTACCTTTCCGCTCAAGACACTTTATTAAAGAATATCATAAATTTTGAAAATCCAATCAGGGAATTAGTAAAAGATGGAAATGGGAATGTTTATGTCCAAACACTTGAAGGGGTCTTTGTATTAAATGAGCGGGGATTTGAAAAAACTAATTTTAAAATTTCCAATTTTGATGGAATTATAGTTCACAACGGTAAATTAACTTCCAGAAAAACGCTGGAAAAAGCAAAGATTCCACATAAAAGGGAAATTCAAGAATATGAATGGCAGAATCTTTTACCCCGTTCAGGTTCACTTAATTTTTGCCAGGTAATTAGAGATAAATACGGTCAGATATTGGTTAGTAATGGAACTAAATTTCTCTTTTGCTTCAAAATAAATAACCTTTTCAGAAGATCATTACCTAACCTTTCCATCAGAGGTATTGAGGAAGTTCAAGATAAATTATTTGTCCTTTCTTATTCCGGATTATTTATGAATGGTAATAAATGGACAGATAAACTTACCAATAGTAGTTCAAATATTTTTAGGAATGGAGATATTTTATATTTTGCATCAACGGATCAGGTATTTGCATTAGATTTAAAAACAAATGAAATAGAAATCATTTCAAATAAAATAACTTCATCGCCCATTGGTGAAATTTCATGTGTATTTTTTAAAGATTCTTTACTTTATATAGGTGGGTTTAATGGCCTGTTTTCATTAAAGGAATCAGGTATTTTAAAAAAGGAAATGATAAATGAGGAGGTCAATAATTTATGTTATAAACAAAATAATTTTTTTGTTTGCACCTCTAAGGGTGTTTATACCCTATCAAAAAATAAATTTATTTCGGAAATTAGTTTTCCTTCAGAATTACAGTATAATGATATTGAAGAAAGAGATAATAAGTTATACGCTGCTTCCTCTAGGGGATTATGGATGTTGGAAAAAGGAGGAAGAACTACTATTAATTTATTAAAAAATACCTTTTATGAAAATATTGAATGCTACGCTATTGAAATAGATGAAGTAAATCAATTGTGGATAAGTACTTCAAAGGGAATCGTTAGATATAATACCAATAATGCAGCAATAGATGTTTATTTACCTGAAATAGAGTTTAACAAACGTTCTTCACATAAAAATAAATCCAAAATATATTTTGGTTCTACGGAAGGGTTATTTGAGTTTGATGCTTTAGATTTTCCAATTGATGAAATATTTATAAAGGAAAATAAAGAAATTAAATTTTCATACTACCTTAATTATTTCTTAATCTTTATCCTGACCATAGGTTTATTAATTTTAGGATGGTTTTATTTAAAGCCAAAAAATAAGCTTAAAAATCGAGTAGATTACCCCATTGAAAATAAAAATTCAGCAAAAGAAGTACCATTTAATATGGAAAACATTGAGGTATATATTTTAAATAATATAAAAACAATTACGGCAGAAAGTTTAAGAGAGGATTCTGGTATGTCAAAAAATCTATTTTACAAAGTTTTTAGTCAGTATTATGATATTACCCCTAAGCAATTAATAGAAACTATCCGACGGGATCACCAAAGAAGAAAGAAAAGCGATTAAATGAAATATTATCCATGAACAATCTTTTTTATTCGCGAAAGAGGAATAGGAAAATCAGAAATAAATGATTTTATTTCTGCTATAGATAATCTAAATGAAATAGCAAATGATTTAGATTCTCGATTCTTTTTCTCATGTTTGCGCATCCTACCTCAGGTTCATAAGGATTTGACAAAATAGCATACGAAACCAAAGCGATATTATGTCAGTCATCAATGGAAAATAGATTTTTGTTAAAAGCTAATGTGGCAAAGGTAAAAAAAACCTAAATAAATACACGCTAATCCAACGTTGATATTGATTTTGAAGCGATTCCGTAGGGACGGATGGCATTTGCCCTTTCATTGTCAGGATACAAATTTAAATTTTGATATCAAAATATGAGGACAAATTACAGGATTTTTTAACGTCGGATCAAAAGACAAATATCTTAGTTTACCATACTATTTAAGCATGCCTCCTAAAATAGTTGTATGTTTATAAAGCCATAAAATTGGTCTTAAAAACAAAAGATGAAAGCAAAATTTATAAATCCATTTACAGACTTTGGATTTAAGAAAATCTTCGGAGAGGAAGCCAGTAAACCTTTATTGTTGGATTTCCTGAACGCACTTTTGCCTGAATCGGACAAAATTGTAGACCTGACCTTTAAGAACAATGAACAGTTGGGAGAATCTGATGTAAATCGCAGAGCCGTCTATGACATTTATTGCGAGAATGAAAAGGGGGAAAAATTCATTGTGGAGCTGCAAAAGGCAAAACAAAATTTTTTCCGAGAGAGAACCCTTTATTATGCTACTTTTCCAATTAGGGAACAAGCAGAAAAAGGATTTTGGGATTTTAATCTTAAAGCGGTTTATTGCATAGGCATTTTAGACTTTATCTTTGAAAAACAAAAAAATGACCCAGAAACCAGCGAATTTAAACATACGATTAAGCTTAAGAATCAAAATGGAAAGACCTTTTACGAGAAATTGACATTCATTTATTTTGAGATGCCAAACTTCAATAAGGAGGAAACTGAGTTAGAAACAAGATTGGATAAGTGGCTTTATTTTATTAAACATTTGGAGGATTTCCAGACAATCCCGAACAGTATTGCGGACAATGTGTTTAAACAGGCCTTTGAGAAAGCAGAACTTGCAAATCTCGGTAATTTAGAAATGGATAACTATGAAAAAAGTTTAAAAATATTCAGAGATCTGAATGGTGCCTTTGACACGGCCTTTGGTGACGGAAAATTGGAAGGGAAATTGGAAATAGCAAAAGCATTAAAAAATATGGGCGTCTTAACTTCGACTATTATTGCTTCAACAGGTTTGACAAAGGAAGAAATTGAGAATCTATAGCAATACTTTTTTATAAAATTTTTAGATTAAGTTAAAAACTACCTCTTCAATTGATTTACATTGTAGTGTTAGAATGATGGTGATTGCTACAATATAAAGGCTTTAATCCATGGCGTATAAGCCAGATATGGTTGCACCAGATTTGCTTGAAACTGAAATTTCTTTCCAGTTCCTTTTTTCATCTTCTGTCAGGGGATTTCTCCATTTGACCATAAAATGACCGAAAAAAGGTTTTTTCAAAAATTTATATATTATCATTATAATTAAACAGGTTTAGTACGAAGAAAAGGTTTATTTATTCCTTTTTCACAAGGATATCTAATTCGTTGAATTCAAAATTACCGCTACTTTTGTAGCCCTCCACAACGAAAGACACTTCATGTAATTTCCCCATGGTCAAGCCCATAGATTCCCATTGGTCAAAATGATCTGATATATGGATACTACCCTTATTTCTTTTTTCTCTTCTAATACTAAAATATTGCTGAAATGTTGTGATGCCTATGATGGAGGGTTTTTCAACCCTTGTTTTTGTATATACATCATAAATGCTGCCGTTAACTTTAAAAGAACCTTTAAAAGTAGCGTCTGGCGACATGTAGGAAACCCAGTTTCGCCAGTCTTCAATAATATAGTATTCAATTAAAGGCTCAACCGTCCAGCCATATACTGACAAATATGAATTGCCTTTTTTATCTTCAGAAGGATTATAATCACAATCGTAGGTGGCATAAAAGTCACCAATTTCCTCATGCTTCCTTTTTTTGTCATAGGCCAACCCACGACGAGCCAGATAATTCTCTATACCACTCCACTCACCACTAAATAGTGCGCCCTCAGTTATAGTCATACATGCGTGACCCTTAGCATATTGGTTCCATAATTCATATCGAAATCCATCTTTAGATCCAATAATCTGCTCCTTTTTATTTTCAATACATATTTTTTGGGCATGTAAGCTATCTGCTATAAAGAAAAATATCAGGAGCAGCCCAAACAATACGTTTTTCCCTTTGAAAAAATGAGGTATTCTCATCATATAATTTAATTTTTTTGTTGTGAAATTTCCACTTATTCCCTTATTTAGACTTAAAGGTTTGGATGTATTTCACTAAATCTAACACTTCGGTTTCATCCAGTAGGTCAAATAAACCAATTGGCATCAACGAAGTCGGTTGTACTTCACGCGATTGAATATCAGATTTATTGATGACTATGGCTTCCTGACCGACAATGCGCATGGTTAGCTGGCGCTCATTTTCACCCACTACATTCCCTGAATAGGTGCGTCCATCGCGTGTGGTTACGACAACCAATTTATAATCATCTTGTATTTCACCACTTGGATTCAGTACATTGAACAAAAGATAGTCCAGATTACCCCTATTTGATCCAGTCAGATCTGGACCAATGTCACCGCCTTTGCCATACATTTTGTGACAACTGCCGCATGCAACCTGAAAAAGCACCTCCCCTCTTTTTACGTTGGCTGTTGCCAGGGCACTGGCTGTTATCATTTTTTGATATTTAGCATAGGCTTTAGCAAGGGAAGGCTCTTGCTCGATGGGCCCCCAAACTTCAATAAAACCACTGCCAACTACGCGAAGTAACTGCCTGGCAGTATAAGCGGGTATGTCTTTTTTCGGTATCTTTTGTTCCTTTAAAGCTTGCGTCAAAAGCCAACCATACTGTGGCCTGGAAGAAAGGGTTAGTATAGCTTGCTGCTTTTCTGCCTCATTAAAATCTTTGTATTTTGACAAAAGTAATTTCCCCAGTTTTTCTGAATCATAATTTGCGGTGGCTTGAATCACATCCATTCTTAAAGATGGTTCATTGATTAAATTTGGTATCTCATCCAGTAAAACATCCCCTTTTCGAACGGAAATATCGCGAATGGCCTGAATACGAGTAACATTTGTCGCATTTTTATTTTTCAGTGTCGCCATTGATTTTTCAAGCACTTCCGTATCACCAAACCTTTGGGCAATCTGGTTGGCTAATTGTTCCGTTTTTCCTTTATTTCGTTTCAATTTCGTATAAACAGCTGGCCAGTTTTTGGGTGCTTTAAGATCAAAACGCCCCTCCAGACCATCGCGCATACCTTCCAAAATAAGCATTTGATTTTTAGACTTTTTACTAATGGCTGTAATTACCATTTCAGGTAAATTGGCATCTGTCAGGCGTCGTGAAATGTATTGTGAGATTAAAGGAATATTTGCATTAATAGCCAGGGAAATCGCTCTGTCAGGATTATTTTTCACCAAGGGTTCTAAGCCAAACCAAAGCATTTTAGGTAGGTTATGATCTGTTGCGTCTTCGCTGTGTAAAGCGAGTTGTTCTGCCAGATTCCAGGCAGCTTCTTTGCTGATACGTTGCATGGCTGAAGCCAGATATAAGCGCACCACAGGAGACGGATCTTCTTTTGCAAGGCGAATAAATGCTAAAATTGCTTCATTAACGGGTTTTTTATCTTCACAGAGAAATTGAATGGCCCATGCTCGGATATGTGCATCTTTGTCGGACAATGCTGAGAGGAGTTGATTTGAAGTAAATTGATTGGTAATATGCAATGCCCACATCGCTCGAAGCCTGTAATCAGCATTAGTATTTTCCTTATAAATGTCTTGTAAAGCATCAACGGCATTTTTATTTACATTGCCTTTATGTGCTCTATGTTGCAAAATAATTCTGGCACGTCTTGCATGCCAGTCACTCGGACTTTTTTGTAATTCCACCAATTGTTCATCGGAAAAAGTATTCAAATCGGCAAATCTGTTTTCAAAATCTTGCGCCAATGATTTTTCAGGCATTATTCTGAAAATACGTCCTGTTTCACCATTTAACACTTCCTTTCCACAAATATCAGCATCGTGCCAATCTAATACATAAAGTCCACCATCGGGACCTACTTCCATGCTAAAACCTACCCATTGGGCATTATTTGCTATGAGCAACTCGTCGGCATGTTTGGCGATAAAACCAGATCCCTTCGGCTGTAAAATATCAGATAAAACAGCGTGTTCGTGGATATTTGCCATAAAAATACGCCCTTTATGTTCAGCAGGGAAAGCATCAGACTGATACACTCTGGCACCACCATGAGCAGACCTATGGCTATGGTCGGCTATAGTTCGAATATCGCTATAAATATAAGGATTAAAATGCTGGCCTCCTTGCCTGTGATAAATACCGCCTGGAATCACGTGCCACATGTGGGGAATTACACAGGCACTAATAAATAATTGTCCTTTAGCATCAAAATCATTACCCCATGGATTACTAAAACCATGAGCTACCACTTCGAATTTATCTTTTGTGGGATGGTACCTCCATACACCACCATTAATATCCACGCCCTCACCATCTAAAATATCTTCTGGGAAAGGGTCTTTATGCCTGTAAAGCCGCCCTTTTCCTTCTGGTTTACGGACTTTTGAAGGAGTTGCAAAGCCCTGACAGCCGTACAACCAGCCATCAGGGCCCCAATGCAGGCTGTTTAAAGTTTCATGTCTGTCGCGAATACCCCAACCGGTCAGGAGGACCTCGATATCATTTTCGTCTGCTTTATCATCGTGATTTTTATCGGGTACAAATAATAAATTTGGTGGTGCGCCTAAATATAATCCATCAAAACCAACGGCCATTGCAGCGGGAAAAGCAATGCCTTCTAAAAATACTTTTTTCGTATCCGCTACACCATCGTGATTGGTATCTTCAATGATTAATATACGGCTATTTCCTGCATTTGAAAAACCATGTCCCCGCGACTCATAATCACGGTTTTCTGCAATCCATAGACGTCCTTTATCGTCCCAGCAAAAAGCCATTGGTTGGGTAATCATGGGTTCTGCAGCCCAAACATTGACTTTGAAACCTTCTTTCATGGTCATATTTGCTACGGCCTCTTCGGGACTAAGAAATTTAGCATCTCTGCCCTCCTGTTGAGCAATACCCCAAAGAGAAGCTGTATTGTACATGCCTTTATCCCCGGAAAAATCTCCCCAAAGATTATCCATTTCCATATTATTCAGTGTACCCGAATAAGCTACAACCTGATGACGAAAAGTTGCCATCTGGCCTTTTTTGATGTGCCAATCCCCTTGTTTTGCCTTCACAGGACCTATCCCCAGTTGACCATCAACCCGCCAGGTAGTTGGAAAGCCATCGTTTTCGGGATGATCAAAGAGGGCAATATGCCCCCAATCATTTAGGCCATCAATATCCATACCGACATCAACCCACTGGGCTCGTTGGGCATCTGCTTTTTGGTTCATTTGACGGGCAGTATTCACAGCTTCACCCTGAATTCCTGCTTTCCATGGCATTCTTAAAAACAAACCCCCATAATCAAATTCATTTATAGTAACCTCCTCCAGCGCTTCGCCCTCCCATTCTAAGGTTAATAGATGTTTGTTGTCTTTATGAGAGAATGTCCAGGTCTGAGTTTCTTTAAGGATTGGCTTTTTATGCTCATCTAACAGATGATAAACCGTTTGCCATTGCAAATTATCCCCGCTGGCTTTAAGGATAGTGGCCTCTACTTTTTGCCAGTAATCGCCAGTAGGATTATGGAAAAAGTCTCTGCCTATTTGCGCTTGAATATCAGCGGGTTTATCTTTTCGGTAGAACCATTTATTTAAGCTATCCTTTTCTAAACCCGACCCATTTACCCGGGTAAAGCCCCAAAACAATCCGGTCTGATGCTTATGGTGCTCAGGACTGTACTGCGTCAATGAAACGGTGCTATTAGGAGCTAAAATAGGATGAATATATGGTCTGAAATCTGCCTTTGCGTTTTGAACCACCACAGGTTTTAAAACACCTGTTTGCCAAACCTCAATCTGGTCACCATTTTGTTTTAAGGTAAATTTTAACGGATTCGGGTCGAGTTTCTTAGAGGACTGACCAGATAAAAAATAAAGTATACAAAATAGCACGAAGAAAAGCTGGTGCAAGGGTGAGGGAATTTTGATTTTATATAGATTTTTCACTGTGATGTTATTTTGTGGCGAGGTCAAAAAGTCGAGCCTCTCCTTTAAGGGTTTGATTAAATGATTTTAGGTGCATTTTTAAAAATTGAAAGATGTATTCGAGCTTAGAATACAACGTTGGGTTAAATCAATTATCGATTTTTATAAAAATAAGCATTTTCCCTTCAATATTTTAAAAATTAAATACCTGCTTAAACATCATTAAAGATATTAATAAACAACCAATCTTTTTTAAGTGAACCTATTTAGGAAAGATTAAGTAATAATCACAAAAATAATTTTATTCATAACACCTATCTATCTTGTTTTGCATGAAGCCAATATTTATCGATTAATATGCTATAATTCTGCGCTTTCCCACACTGAAATACCCTTTTGAGATGCCGAAAAAACAACCCCCACCCCTGTAATGGGTTTATTGCGAAGTCGCAAACTATCGGCATAATGCCTATCCCTAATACACTGAATGGCCTCTTCGGCTGTTCCCTCCATTTTAAATTCAAAGAGGAAAATGCGATTATTGGTGATAATCACCGTATCCATTCGCCCTGCGGGTGTGTGCATTTCAGTCCGTGGATCTGAACCTACCATGGTAAAGATCAAATGGATAATGGCATGAAAGAATTTTTCCTGATCTTTTACATAGTTTTGGTCGGGGACGGATTGAATCAGGTTGTTGATAATCTTTATGACGTCTTCGAGATTGTTTTCGGTTAAGGCTTCCAAAATATTAGGTCCATAGGGTACAGTTACCGGCGTGTGGGTGTATTCACTCAATAAAAATTGTCCGAAGGATTGTCTGACTTCCTTATTTGGATAATCAAGTATGAATTTTTCTGTAGTCGTTATTTTTTTGATGGTCAAATAGCCTGTTTGTAAGAGCAAGGAGGACAAATCTAATTCCTCAAATTTTTCAAGTCGAAACGATTCTAAAATGAGGTTACTCACTTCTATTTCCTCCAATTTATAAGTGAATCGCTTTCGCATGAGTTTTATTAGAAAGGTAGGCGTTCCTGTTTCAAACCAATAATTTGCATACCTGCCATGCTTAAAGAACTTTAGTACTGAAAAGGGATTATAAACAAAATTCTCAGCGTCCCAACTATAACCGTTGTACCAAATTTTCATTTTTTCCAGGGTATCGGGAGGCATGACACTAAGGTAAGGGGCAAAATAATGCGTTAACTCGGTTTGAGTGTAACCGCATAAAGTAGCGCAGCCTGGGGCAAGGGTCAAATCGTCTAAATGATTTAATTCTGAAAAAATGGATACTTTTGAAAACTTGGAAACGCCGGTAATTAAAAGAAAACGGATATTATTTGACGCATTTTTCAAAATGCTGAAAAATTGTTTTAAAATATCCCTTTGTTTATTTGCCATAGTCAAATCATAGGGATCAATATAATCAACGATCGGGCGGTCATATTCATCAATGAGAATAATGACTTGCTTACCCGTTTTTTCCACAACGGCCTCGATTAATTCATTAAAAATGGTACCTGGCAATTTTTTATGTAAGGTAACTTTGAATTTTTTTCCTAAGTCCTCAATCGCTTCTACTAAGGCTTCCGCCAATCCACCTTCATGTCCAATAGCATCAAAAGACATGCGGATAACGGGATAGGTATCGGTCCAATCCCATTTATCTTCTATCCATAAACCTTTAAACAAAGCCCTATTTCCCGAAAAAAGTTCGTGAATAGTATCCAGCGTTAAGGATTTACCAAAACGACGTGGGCGGGATAAAAAATAACCTTTGTCTATCGGTTTGCATATTTGATATATATATTCCGTTTTATCAACGTAAATAGCATTCCCATTTATAACAGATTTGAAATACTGCTGTCCAACTGGCAAATTAGGTAATTGGTCCACTTTCGTTTAATTTATAGCAATTTACGACTTTTTTAGGTCAATAAAAAACTTTTAAATTCCCTTTAAAAATAGACTTATCTGCTAAAATGCAGCTTTAGATTAGAAAACCAAAGTCATAAGGAATTTGTAATTAATAGGTTTATAATGCCTGTTAAAAGAAGATAGTTGGCTGAGTTTTTGGTTGAATCCTAGGTTGGAATAAAGTGAATGCCAATAGGTTTGGCTTAAGAATTACTTAATGGTATGTCTCTGCCAAATTATGGCAATTTGGTATTTTTCCCATCCAAAAAACTTAGGAATATAATTAATAGGGTGGGTGCCTAATTTATTACAAAGCAAGGAATGGAAGTTTTTCCCCATCAACATGATTTGTAAAATTTAACCTGGGTATTTTCAAGATTAAATTCTATTTTTTTAGCTGCCTGGGTAACAGATAATCCACCCAGATTGGTGCATCTTAAGGTATGATGAATCTGATCACCAACTTCTTTCATGGTCACAATAACCTCATCTAATGGGATTAAATGAGCATAATCAGAAAGGGCCATATTTGCTGAAGAAACCGCATTTGAAGCTGCCACTACATTCCTTCCTAAACAAGGAGCTTCTACCCGATTCCCAATTGGGTCACATATTAGTCCCAGTGAATTTTGTAAGGCAAGCGATGCTGCCGCAATGGCTTGTTCCAGCGTACCCCCTTTCATTCCAACTAAAGCTGCCGCTGCCATACCGCCTGCTGAACCAGTTTCAGCCATACAGCCACCTACTTCGGCAGCAAAAGTGGCATTTTTCGTAATAAAAACGCCTATTAATCCTGCGGTAAGCATGGCTTTAATGATTTCATCCTCTGGAAGGTTCATAGCATGCGCAAGGCCAAAAATAGCCCCAGGCAGTGCACCACAAGAACCTGCTGTTGGCGCAGCTACAATGATACCCATAGAACTTTTAACTTCCATAGTGGCCGACACATATAAGGTGATTAAATTATTTGCATCACCTCCTAAAAGTTTCTTTGACTGTAAATTTTCATTAAATAACAAAGATTGACTACCTAAAATCCTGTCGTCATAATAGGTTCCCTTAAGGCCTGTATGGATTGCCTGTTCCATTATTTTCACTATGTCCCGCATCATTTCAAAAACCTCATTTTCAGAAATATCGCCTCGCATAGCTTCATACTTAGCTGCTAATTCCCATAGGGCAAAATCTTTATCAGCATTAAACGCTAACATTTCCTGACAAGTGCTAAAGGGTACTTCGATGTTTTTTCTTGCTTTTATAGGTAATACTGGATTAATTACTTTAATTTTTGATACCCCTGCTAACTGTTTGATTTGTTCAATTTTATCAACGGCTATTTTATCTTGCGTTTTTAAGGCTAAAAAGGAAATTTTTCCAGTATGTAAGGATAAATACGATAGGGAAAGATTTTTTAAAATAAAAGATTCAACGACCTTCGGATGATTGCAATATATTAAAGTTTCATAATAATCTCCATTCATGGAGACCTTATTTTGGTCAATATCGATGACTTCAATCATCCCACCACCTGTTGAAATAGCCGTTAAAGAGTGTTTTTCAATATCATTGTGTAAGATTATTTTATAGGTATTGGGGTGTGATGCCTGAATATCTTTAATTTCAATGTGAACAAAAATACCCTCAGATTCAAGGAAATTTTCAGCATCTGGTAATCGCTCATCATAAGCTTCCCATCCCATTAATCCTCCGAAAATGCCCATATCAGAACCTTGGCTTTTATGGGTAGTGGCCAATGATCCATTTGGATCATATTCGATATAGACATTTATTAGATTGCCATCCATTAAATCTCGGCACATCCTGCCAATACGCAATGCTGCTGCACAATGAGAACTGGAAGGACCACGCATAACAGGACCAATAACGTCATTGAAAATACTTGGGATGGAATTCATGATTTAATTTTATGAAATTCATTACATATTACCAAATTACCTCTTTATCTTAGATTATCATAGCTAACTTGAATTTCAATTTTCACGGAATAATTTTTTTTCATGGTTATTTTCATCTGGGCGGTTTTAGCCATAGCTGCGGTTTGGTTTAGCACCATGCTGGTATTGGACTTTTTTAAAAACAAGCATAACCTGGAAAAGGTAAGCTGGATAAAAACCGGGCTTATAGGTTTTTTTGTAAATTTTATTGATGTTTTGGGCATTGGGGCATTTGCCCCGCAAACTGCTTTGTTGAAATTTACCAGGCAAACAGAGGATCAACTTTTGCCTGGCACGCTAAATGTGGCCAATACCTTGCCCGTTCTAATTCAAGCCATGATTTTTATTACGGTTATAGATGTAGAACCAATTACCTTAATTTCAATGCTCGTTTCTGCCGCTGCAGGTGCTATCTGGGGCGCTGGTATCGTTGCAAAATTAAAGGTAGATAGTGTCAGATTAATTATGGGAATCGCCTTAATTATCACAGCAGGTTTTATGATTGCAGTAAATATGGAGTGGTTGAAAGGGGGAGGGACAGCCATTGGATTGAATGGATTTAAATTGATTTTTGCTGTCGCTGTGAATTTTTTTCTTGGGGCTTTAATGACTGCAGGTATAGGCTTATACGCTCCGTGCATGGCAATGGTTTTTTCCCTCGGTTTGTCACCACAGGTAGCTTTTCCCATCATGATGGGATCTTGTGCATTTTTAATGCCCCCAGCATCGGTCAAATTTATAAAAGAAGGGGCTTACAATAGGAAAGCGGCTATTGCTATGGCTATTCCTGGTATTATTGCCGTATTTTTTGCTGCCTTTATTGTAAAATCACTCCCTTTATCTTCTTTACGCTGGTTGGTGATCTTAGTCATTCTTTATACTGCCTTTGTTATGCTTAAGTCAGTTAACAAAACTAAGAATGCTTCAGCCTAAGAAAAATTAGCATGAAATTTTAGGCAAAAAGATCCATAACCGCTTTTCCCTTTCCGTCGGGGGTGGTATAAAAAGGTCGTTTTTCTATTTCGTACTGAGTTTCTGGCGAAATACCCAATGCATGATAAATTGTCTGATGCAACCCGGCGATCTTTATTGGATTTTCTATGGTTTTACATGGTCTATCATCTGCTGTTTTACCGTAGGCAAAGCCTTTTTTTATGCCACCTCCAAACATTAAAACAGAACATCCGTCGGTAAAATGCCTGTGCATTCCATAGTATTTTAGTTCATGAAGGATGTCAGGTTGATCTACTTGTTCCTTTACTTTTAAATCGGGACGACCTTCAACCATCATATCTCTGCTGAATTCACTTGCCAGAATAATAAGCGTTCGGTCTAAATGACCGGTTTCGTCTAAATCCCTGATTAATTGAGCAATAGGCATATCAATCTGCTTTTTCATTAAAGCTAATCTGGTATTTCCATTATCATGGGTATCCCAACCGAAAAAGGGTTCATATTCGGTGGTAACACTAATAAAACGCGCACCTTGCTGAGTTAGTCTTTTTGCCAGTAAACATCCCAATCCAAAACGACCCGTATTATATAAATCATACGATTTTTTAGGTTCATCAAGTAAATTAAATGCCGCAGATTCTGGGGAATGTAAAAGGGCATAAGCCTGTTCCATAGAGCGATGCAGGGATTCTTTTTGATAATCGCTGCCAAACTCCCCGATAGGAGAACTTGCAGTTAATTCTTTGTAAAGTTTATTTCTTGCTTCAAATCTTTTCAAATCCATACCAATAGGTGGGCGAACGCTATCCAGCCCCTGGCTTGGATCAGGTATAAAGAAGGGTCCATATTCGTTACCCAGAAATCCTGCGGTATGAAATGCTTTTAGTTCTTCAGCTTCCCCCACAGTGAATCGTTGACCTATATCTACAAAGGCAGGAATAACCGGATTTTTAGGACCTAATTCCTTGGCAATCCAGGCCCCAATATGGGGTGCAGCAACGGTTTGTGGAGGTTCATAACAGGTATGCCAGTTAAATTGATGTCTGGAGTGCAGAATATGACCCAAATCGGCAGCAACGTAAGAACGAATGATGGTTCCTTTGTCCATTACTTTCCCAATTTCCTGCAATCCTTCTGAGAAATGGATGCCATCAAGTACCGTTGGAAAATTAGGAAAAGTTGAAAGAACCCTATTTCCTTCCATTCCTTTTTCAAAAGGAGTATATTTTTTGGGGTCGAAGGTTTCTGTGTGCGCCATTCCACCAGCCATCCAAAGTAAAATAACGGTATCTGCAGTACTGGTATTTAGCGGTTTTACTTTTGTGCAACCCGTTAAAAGAGATGACGCCGGAGCTCCAGCGGCCATAGCAGCTAAGGTAGCTTTTGAAGCAGTTTTTATAAATTCACGGCGGTTCCAGGTATTTTTCATTTTTTCAAAGTTGAATTTTCAGTAAATCAATTGGAATTCAGGAAGTAAAGTTAACGCCCAGACTAAGTCCTGAATATTAGCCTGTGTTGGCTTTTCAGCCAATATTGATTGCGTAGCTTTTCTCTCCCTGACAGTTGGAAGGCGACCTAAAAAATTCATGAAAAGAGAATCGGTTAATTTTTCTTTCCTCAGATTGGCCAACATCCATTTTTCGGCCCCCAGTTGTAATCTGCTATTCAAAACCTGCCCATTGGTTACTTCTAAAGCCTGGATTAAATTGGATTGGCTATTTCTTACAGCTCCTACATTTTCTCTGTTAGGTCTGCCCAAAGCTGTTAGGAAAATATCATTTTTAACCATGGATGATCTAACAAAGGGTGTTTTTAAATCACTTATCTGAGGGAAATGTTTCTTAACAAAATTTGAGTCGGTGTAAACGGGGTAAAACGCCTGGCTAACGGCATCGGCAAATTGTTCAGCTGATAATCTTCTTCTTACCATCCCTTGAAATACATAGTCTTTGGAAACTAATTTTTCAGGTTCCTCATAAGCTACTGAAGGCTGTTGATATATTTTCGACGATAAAATCTGGTACATAGCATCTTTGATATCATAATTATTTCTTACAAAATCAAAGGCCAGCCAATCTAATAAATCCTGATCCCAAGGAAGATTATCCATAAAATCGAGTGGTTCTATTAAGCCTCTGCCCATAAATTGAGCCCATATTCTATTGACAAATGTTCGGGCTAAGCGTCCATTTTTTTCCTGAACAAGCAAGCCCGCCAGATCTTTTAATCGTTCTGTTCTATCTGTTGTTACTTTTAATTTTCCTAAAGGTTTAAAAAGAAGATTATTGGAAGCGATTTTTCCGGTAGGCTGGTCACATCGATAAATTTCAAGCGGTTCTTCAGCAAATATATTGGCAAACCCATAGGCATCCTCCAGTTTCCAATCACTAATAAAGCTGTTATGACAAGAAGCACATTTTAAATTAAGACCTAAAAAAACCTGGGCAACATTCTGTGCAGCCTGCATTTCCACTCTTTGACTGGCATTGATGGTTCCACGCCATTGAATGCCTTTGATGAATCCGGCAGAAGCTTCCGATGGACTTATGAGCTGATGAACAATAGAATCGTACGATTTATTCTTTGTTAACGATTCATATAACCAAGGTGTTATAGAACTTCTTCCCCCTGTTATATATCCGGTACCTGAATAATCATTTCTTAATAAATCATTCCAAAAGGTAAGCCAATGCTGAGCATAAATGGTGTCTTTGGCTAATAATTGTTTAATCAGTTTGTCTCTTTTCCGAGGATTTTTATCTTGGGTAAAAGCTGATATTTCAGCAGGCGTTGGCAATAATCCCAGAACATCGAGATAAACTCTTCGGATAAAAACAGGATCTTTCACTGTTTTTTTCCACTTTAACTTGTTATTTTCGTAATAGCGGTCAACAAATAAATCGATAGGATTTGTAAGTCCATTTCTTTTATTGGGAACCTCTGGTAATCGGTGTTCAAATGGCGCAAGTCTGTAAACAGAAGTGGTGAGGCTATCAGGCCACGGTGCACCAACCTCAACCCATTTTATGAGGGTTTGCACCTGTTCTTTCGTCAATTTTTCACCTTTAGAGGGCATATATTCCTTGTGACCATGAGGTAAGGTGATCCTGCGGATCAATTCACTTTTGTCAATATCTCCTGGAATAATCACTGGACCATCATCACCTCCGGCAAAAGTAGCCTTCTTGGTATGGAGTTGAAGTCCGCCTTTACTTTTAACTTCTCCATGACAAGAATAACAATGATGAGCAAAAATGGTACGAGCCTCTATGTTTAACTGATTCAATTCATTTGAATCATAAATCAGAGCTTCCTCTTCTTTTTGTAAAAAAATGTACCCTAATAAAAGAATAAAGCCCGAAATAAGGCTATAGCGCAGTAATGCGGGCGAAAAAGGTAGTGAAGGCAAGGTGAATTTCTTTTAGTATTTTAATAAACTAAAAATAAGAAAATAATCAGATAAATCTTTAACAAAGAATCTTTGCCATTCAAATTTATTTCATCTCTTAATATACTTTGTTTTTGCCTGCATCTTTAGGTCAAGCCAGTCCAATTATTTATTTAATAAGGGATTTGCCATAGCCCTTAAGTATAATTTTACGTCCAAAATCTGGTGTACTGGAATAGGTTCGATAAAGCGAATTCGAATTTTAGTGGCAGAGGTTTTTGGAAGAATGAGCCATCTTTGGAAACCAACCGTTGTTCCTTCTCCAAGAAAAACCCAATTATTGTTAACCCATGCTTCTACTTTCCAACCATCAATCATTTGACCCTGGCTAATATTTTCTTTTAAAGCAATCACATCAAAGGATTTATTTTCTTTTAATTCAATGGTAACAGTGTTATTTTCCATTTTCCATTTCCTATTCAAAGAAATTTCATTATCAACAAACGTAGCATCTAATCGCTTTCTTAATTGAATTAATGCTGCAGAGTCAGCAGCATTGACGAGGCCCTCTCTGTCGATGGGAATATTAAGAAGGAGATTTGTATTGCGACCTACGGACTCGAAATATATTTTTTCCAATTGATCTGCCGATTTCACTTTTGTATCTTCCTCAGGATGATAAAACCAACCTGGTCTGATAGATACATCGGTTTCAGCCGGCCACCATATATCTCCCTTTTTAATGCCTGCCTGAAGTAAAGGAATTGGAGCATCTTCACTGGGATTTCTTTGTTTTGAATCAAAAGTACACCAATTTGTTTCTGATGCAACGCCTCTTTCATTTCCGACCCATCTTAAATCGGCGTAACCAGCCCCAAAAATGACAGCATCAGGTTGGAGAGTCCTGATGGTTTGACCAAATCCTTTCCAATCATAAACCTGATATTTTTCTGGATTTTCCCGATCACCATTTGCACCATCAAACCAAACTTCAAAAATGGGTCCGTATTGGGTTAAAATTTCTTTTAACTGATTATTGAAATAGGTATTATAAGCCTGGTCATCTTTTCCATAAATAGGATTGTTTCGGTCCCAGGGAGAAATATAAAATCCCAATTTTAATCCATAAGTTTTGCAGGCTTCGGACAATTCTTTTAAAACATCTCCTTTACCATCTTTCCAGTTGCTATTGGAAACATCATGTTCTGTATAGGCGGAAGGCCATAAACAGAAGCCGTCGTGGTGTTTTACCGTTAAAATGATGGCTTTCATTCCTGCTTTCTTTGCAATCCTGGCCCATTGATTACAATCTAAATTTTTAGGATTAAATATTTTAGGATTTTCAGCTCCTTCCCCCCATTCTAAATTAGTAAATGAGTTCACACCAAAATGAATGAACATATAATACTGCATCTCATGCCAGCGAAGTTGCTGAGGACTAGGCTTGGTCAGTACCGTGTTTTGCGAAACTAAAAGGTTAAACGTAAAAGATATGAATGAGAATAAAAGGAAAAATTTGTTCATTTACGGGTGTGTTGTTTCCACTAATATAAAACCCTAAAATGAAATATAGAAATTATTCATTTTAAAACTAGAAAACAAACTATATTTAGTTGACTACCAGAGACCAATATTAGTGGAGAATTGGTTAAACCAGGTTCTTAGATGTTTAATAAACCTTTTGCCCATCGCATGGATATACCGTCTGAAATATCTTATTCTGCCAGGAAGATGAAGCGCTAATCTTACCCGAATCTGATCAATGTATTTTATATAAACAATTGCAGCTATAACAAACAATACAGCACCAATTACTACAGGGACCGGACTCCAGCTATACTGTCCAAATGATTTAATTCCAATTCCCAGCCAGGTTCCATATAAGACTACGTAATGAGTTGCATAAATGGTGAGCGTTTCAGAGCCAATTTTTAACATTAATGGGGGGAAAGTAAGAAATCTCTCAAAGAAAATAAAGATGGACAGAATAATCAATACATGGCCAAATCGCCAGAATAATACATTATCATAAGCTAATTGAAGGAAGTTTCCCCATCCAGTCCATTGATTTAAAAGGAGAAGGCATTTTGTGGAAAAAAAATGAATAAAAAATCCGGATGCCATTAAAAAAGCAGGCCAGTACCAGGTTCTGTATAAATAGGTATTATGAAATAAATGCCACCCAAAACCTGCTCCTAACAAGGTAAATCCAAGCCATGGTACAGGCAAAAATATAGAACCATTATCGGCATCGAAATAGTTTCTAATGACTATAGGAAGGAAATCCCAATCATACGAAACCCAAGTAGGGGTTATTAAAAAAATGAGAATCCCTCCACCAAAATATAGAAACGGCAAAGAAATTTTACTTATTAAATGAAAACAATATAATCCAATTAAGACTAAAAGAGCTAAACCAATATTGTGTAAAACATCTAAAGCCGGATAACTTTTATAGAACCATCCCATCATGAAAGCAGGGAAATTTACTTTTAATAAGTAGCCTAAGAATAGGAGAAATAAACCGCGTCGGATTCCTTTTCTTATTCTCTCATTTTCAAATATTGGTCTTCCGTCCCGGAGCAATAAAAAGGTGAAAACGAGTCCTGTCACAGTAAAAAAAATGGGTGCTGTCATGCCTCGCATGAAAAACCAGGTGGAATAAATCGCGTTTTCCAGGTCTCGGAACCGATAAGCAAGCATAGTATCTACAAAGTGACCCTGAAGCATCATCAAAATAGCATAAGCTCTAATGGCATCTATAAATTGCAATCTATCCTTTACTGAACTTACCTGCATTGTTTATGTCATTTTCTGTTAGCCTTTAAACGCAATATTCGTTAATAAGTAACTTATTTTTTGCAAGAAAGATTTATTTTGAAATCAATTTTGTGTAAAATAATCGAAGCCCCTGAAAATTTTCCTGAAAACCCTGTCCTGGATTAAGTAAAATTCACCTTTTTCATCTCCTGCAAAGTATCTCTCTACGATACCTGATTCATTTTTAGTTACCACACCCGTTTCAGAAGATTGTAATGGGTAGATTGGCCAGACTTTTAAATGCCGCTGTTTTCCTTTTTTTTCTTTCAGCGTAATGGTAACAAAAGGAAGCGATTGCTCAATAGAATCTCTATAAGGATTATTCGTTTCGAAGGCTTCAGCTCCCAGTTTTTCAAAACCACTTAAATAAGCTATTCCTTTGGCATTAGATATGACTAATGATTTTCTTAAAGAAGAATTGGAAGTTATATTAAAGGTTCCCTTTTCTTGTGTAAGTGTAAAAGATGCAAGCTGTTGCTTAGGGTAAGTAAGTGCTACTTTTTCCAGGTCCCTGACCTTATATTGAAAAATGGTTTTATCACGCCATTCATCTCCTTTCATCCTAAATCGGAATCGTAAATTTCCTTCCCATCCAGCCAACTCGCCAACGAATGGCAAGTCGCTATTTTCTCTGATGATATGTGTGCCGCGTTCATCCACAGTGCTTCCACCGACGTAATAACCTATTAATTTTTCATGATTTCGGCCAAAAATTTCAACTCTGATACCATTTTTTGCTAAATCATTAATTATTCCAGGAACCGCAGCCTGTGGAGGTACATATTTAATTTGAATACGGGCTATAGCATCGAGAAGATTTTCCATAATATTGGGGTTCGCCACAAAAACATCATTTAGGATCCACGCATCCCCTTTTTTACTCAACTTAACCTGCTCACCATCTCTATGTGTAATAAATACTTCAAAAATCCTTCCTTTATCTTCAACATGAAAAGTTCTGTCAGGATCAACCTTGGAATTATTATTGAATTGAAGTAGCAACAATACTATTCCTAAGATTAAAAAAACAGCCCCTAAAATTTTGGATTCACGGCTCATCTTTACGTTTTAACTACCTGTATCGGCGTTGACGAATAAAATTAAACAATAGTCCACCACCGGTTATTAACAACAGAGGAAGCAGTAAATTGATGAGTTGCCATTTAAGTTTTTCCTCTTTAACTTTTGTTGTGTTTAACAATCTAAGTTTTATGTCTTTACCTCTGGCTTCTATAATTCCATCGGAATCAGACAGATATTCAATTATATTAAGTAAAAAATCTTTATTGGCAAAGGTGTATTTTTCAAATTCATTATATCCGGCAGGTATAATTTTCCCTGTTTGTTTATCAATTCTGTTTCTTATTAAATCGGCATCAGAGATGACCATTATTTTTGTTTCTATTGATTTGTTAATAAATGGTCTGCCTTGATTTTTCAAAAATGAAAGCATTGCCGGTGCAACTCTGTTTTCGTACAGAGAAGAAAATTGACCTTCCAGTAAGATGGCAACGGGCTGAGGTCCCTTATTAAATAATTTCTCATCTAAAGGATAGCGCATAAAGTCAAAGTTCATCCGTAGAGGCAAAAATTGGTACCTGCTTTCTGGGGAGGTTTGAAGGAGTATCGTTTTTTTCACAGAATATTTTGTACTTACTGTATCAATACCTCCGGCAAATTGCAGATTTATTGGGCCTATATTTTTAACTGCCGGGTGATTGTTATTGGGAATAACTACCAAATGGTATGGATATCTGAAATATTCAAATTGAGGCGCATTTCCTACCTGACCAGTAGCAAGTGGAATGACACTGCTCTGCATGTCGAGCAATAAATTGGGTTGTAAGCGCGCTCCATACTTAAATAGCAAGTCGTCCAGATTCAAATTTCTTTCATTTGGCATATAGGTTCCACGGCGCAAACTATCCAGATGAAGGGCAATTTTATCGACTAGAAATAATAATTTTCCACCCCTCATGACATATTGATCTAACTTAAAGTTGTCTTTTTCTGAAAAAGCCAATTTAGGAGAAGAAATAATGACTGTTTTTACGGAGGTATCTATAGCCGTGACGCTGTCAAGAATGATGCGACCCGTATTATATGTTTCTCTAAGACTATTTTCAAGATCAGCCGTTTCTAAGGGTAAACTTTCCCCATGACCATCAACAAAAAGTATAGGAGGTTTTGTGCTTTGTTTTAATTGTTGGATGGCATGAACAAATTTATATTCTAAGAGATTAATCGCTTTATTTAAAATGACATCAGGTGGAACGCCAGGAATTTGATTTTCTAAAAAGTTTACAGGAATGCTCCGGCCTTTGTAATAAAATATGGCATAAGGATAGGTCAGTTTTTGACTTCGTTCTCCATTTTCGCGAATGTTCAAACTGACAGGAAGAACACCCATTTCAGCCAGTTGTTTTTTTCTCGTATTTACCTGGTCAGTATTTCCCGCAAGGGGGTCTTCAAATTGATAAGATACACGCGCATTTTCACTTTGAAAATCAAGAAGCATGTCTTCTGCCGATTCCTGTAGCCTTTTATAACCCGCAGGAAAATCTCCTTTTAACAGCACCTTTATAAATACCACTTCATCCAGATTTCGGAGTAAGGTTTTGGTTGCGGGGGTTAATGTAAATCTTTTATCCTCAGTAAAGTCAAAACGGGTGTAAAGAGGAAAATTGCCCAAGCGGGAATGGGCAATAATATTTATCAGGATCAGGATTCCAATGATAAAAAAAAGATTGTATAAAGCTTGTTTATATCGCATATTGAAAGGACTTAGGAACGAATGCGGTATTGCAAAACAAATCGGGTAATCCATAAAAAGAGGATAATCACCGATAAAAAGTAAATGATATCCCGGGTATCAGGAGCACCCTTACTAAGGGCATGATAATGATAATCCATGCCAAATTGTTGCACTAAGGCATCCCATTTTCCAAAAAAAAGGGGTAAACCAGAAAGAAAATAAAATCCATAAAAAAATAAAAAGCATCCTGAAACGGCAAAAACAAAGGCGACAATCTGATTTTCAGTTAAGGAAGATCCAAGTATGCCAATAGCTGAAAAGGCACTTCCAAGGAGAAGAAGCCCCAGATAGGAACCCCAGATGGCACCACTATCCAGATTACCTTCAGGAGATCCCAGGGTATAAATTGTAAGATAATAAAACAAGGTAGGTATCAAAGTCAGAAAAATAAGCGTAACAGCCGCTAAAAATTTGCCGATGATTAATCCTAATTCATCCACAGGTTTTGTAAGGAGTAAGGCCAGCGTTCCAAGTTGCCTTTCTTCGGCAAGAAGCCTCATGGTTATAGCAGGGACTAAAAATAAAAACAGAGATGGCGCCATTTCAAAAAACGGCTCGAGGGAAGCAAAATTTGATTCTAACAAGCTGGTTTCTGGAAATACAAATAAAAATAACCCCATGACCGTTAGAAAAACACCTAAAACGAGGTATCCTGTAAGGTTATTAAAAAATGTTGTTAATTCTTTTTTATAAATTACCCACATGGAAAATTCATCTTATTTTTGAATAATAAAAGGATATCTGCTGTTAAAAACAATCAAAGCACGGATTAACTTTTCTTCATATTCTTCATTGGATGCCAGCCTAAGCGCTCTTAAAATCTCTTTATCTTTTTCGATCCATTTCTCCAGCGTCAATGGGTCATAGTTTAAAATCTGGTTATCATTCAGATTAAATATTCTTTTTTCAAGGGTGGTGGTTTTTCTTTTTACCATTCCCTTGCGAAAAACAGTACCCGTCAGTGGATTGTATGCTTTCATTGGAATCATTTCCTGATTTTCCTTTTCATAGAAAAAGGTATTAATCAACCCTCTTACTGTGAGTTCAGCAAACAAAGTTAAAGGTCTTCCGCAGCTGTCAGGAGATACCCTAATGTAGGGAACTCCTTTTAATGTAAATCCCCAGATAGTATCCTGCAGATTAATTTCAGGTTTTCCTTTTCTATGAATTTTTTCCACCTGATAGCATTTTAATCTGGCGTTGTAGGTCCAGATACCTTCGTATTCTTTCCATGAAAGAGAAGGAGCATCCTGCTTAAATTCACCTATATGCTGATAAAGACCATCAGTAAGTTTTAAATCTTGCGTTAAGGGTCGTTGACAAAAAGCAATGGAAAAGATGCAAGAGAACAATAGGCAAAGGAATATATTTTTCATGAAATTCAAGATCCGGTTAGTTTTTGAAATATTTCTTCCACGCTGCGTCTTTCTTGTTCCAACCCTATTATGACCGTATTATCCTGAACTGCTTGCTTAAAAATGAGAGATCTGACATCCACTCCAGGGGGAGTTATAACCTGAATTGTTTGTTTATTAATTGGAAGAATACGTTTTACATTCTTTATATTTTTGAAATTTTCCAAGGTGAAAAGGCCTTCAAAAGTAACGGTAGTAATCCATTCGCCTTGAAGGGAAGCCTGAAGATTTTGAAGCGTATCATTTGCCAGTACCTGACCATTTTTTATAATTAGAACACGGTCACAAAGGGCATTCACCTCTTGCATGATATGAGTTGAAAAAATCAAGGTTTTTTCCTTCCCTAAATCTTTAATTAAGGATCTGATTTCCATCAGCTGATTTGGATCGAGACCAGTGGTTGGTTCATCTAAAATTAATACTTGTGGGTCATGAATAATGGCTTGTGCAAGTCCTACTCTTTGTTTATAACCTTTAGATAACTCCCCTATCTTTTTGTGTTTTTCAGGTGTAAGCCCAACCAGATCAATTACTTCTGAAACCCTGGCAGTAATATTTTTAATTTCATAAAATCCAGCTACAAAGTGAAGATATTCTTTGATATACATGTCTCCGTAGAGAGGATTATTTTCTGGGAGGTAACCAATACGCTGTCTAATTTCTTTTGGAAATGCCTGAACATCTAAACCATCAATTTCTACAAATCCTTCAGTTGGGACTAAATAACCAGTCAGAATCTTCATGGTTGTGCTTTTACCAGCACCGTTTGGGCCTAAAAAACCAAGAATCTGACCTTTTTCAACATGAAAACTTAGATTGTCGACGGCTTTTTGTTCCCCATAATTTTTGGTGAGGCCTTCCACCCTAACTGACATAATTTACTTTTTAGTTTCAAAACGTAAATTTAACAAATTTTGAAATGGATTTATTGTAGGTTTTAACATACCTTGAACTAATTTTTTTGACCAAAAATAATTGATTCGATTTATGGACCATAGCATCAAGCATATCCGTATTTTTAAAATGAATATTCCATTGAAGTATCCTTTTGTTATTTCACTGGAAACCATCACCAGTGCAAAAAATGTGCTCATCGAAATAGAAACCCATTCGGGATTATTTGGTTATGGAGAATGCAGTCCATACCCTAAGATTCATCATGAAACGCAAGATTCCTGTTTGTATTTTGCCAAACAAATAGCACCCAATCTTAAAGGGTTAAATCCTTGGGATATAATCTCCTGGCAAAAGGCAATTAATTATAATCTGGAAGGTCAAAACTGCATAAAAAGTGCTTTTGATATGGCATTATATGATCTGTCGGCTCAGATAGCCGGTTTGCCTCTTTATGCCTATCTGGGCGGGAATAATACGAAAGTAATGTTCACAGATATGACTGTTGGTATTGAAAGTCCCGAAAAAATGGCTATCGAAGCAAAAAAATATGTTGAAGATTCATTTCCTGCCATAAAAATTAAATTAGGTACCAATTTCCATGATGACGTGCAAAGAGTTAAATCGGTGAGAGATGCAATAGGAAGAGAAATTCCTCTTCGCATTGATGCCAATCAAGGCTGGGAAGTCCAAACGGCATTGGAAATATTGCGGGAAATAGTTCCATTGGGTGTTGAATATTGTGAGCAACCGGTCGAAGCTTCCCTTTTTAAAGAAATGGCCTATCTTCACCAGCAAAGTCCAATCCCTATTATGGCTGATGAAAGTCTTTTTGACCCTGTTGATGCCCTTGAATTAATACGACAAAATGCTTGCAGTGGTTTTAATATTAAAATCTCAAAAGCAGGCGGAATTCGACCAGCCCAGCTTTCAGCACTTTTTGCCGAAACAGCAGGAATGAAATGCCAGGTAGGCTGTTTTTCTGAAAGTAGGCTTGGCATCACCGCTTTAGCCCATTTTGCCCTCGCTCATAAAGCTATTGTCAACTTCGATATGGATAGTCCGTTCATGTTGAGCCAAGACCCAATAGAGGGAGGAATCTCTTACACAAAAGAAAAACAAATAAAAATGAACGATGAGATAGGGATTGGTTGTAAACCTAATTTAAACGCAGCTTGCTTTCAAGAAATTTTTTACTGAAGGGCAAGCTGCGTTTGGAAGAAAATTAAGGAACCAGGTTTCTAACGACAGATTTGCTAAGCACTTTGGCTGTTTTGCAAACAATCAATATTTTTTCATGATTCAATTGGTAAGAATTTTTACCTTTACCTTCGTAAATGAGTTTTACGGCACCTACCTGAAGTAATAAATCTAATTGGCGAGAAAGAAAATCTTCTTGCCAGCCCGTTTGAATCAATAAGTCAATGCTTTCTATGGATTCATAAGATTCCATAATTTCAATCAGTTTTCTTCTTTCGGGAAGATATAATACCTCCAGCAGTCTGGTCGCTTTGGCAAGCGAATTTTTGTTTAGTATGTTTTCCATAGTGTTCTCCAAGTGTCAAAAAAGAGGTAATCAACAAGGAATGTATTTTTGTACTGATTATCAAACTATTAAAGTTTAATAAGAAATATTATATAAATTCCTAGAACAAAGAAAATAATAAGAAGCGGAAAATCATAAGATTTTGTCAATTATATTTTAAAAAAATATAATATATAATTAAAGTTTAAATTTGTTAGTGGTAATTTAAATATGTGACATATAATTATTTATGTATTAATAAATATAAATATATAATAAAATTATTTATTGAATTTGCCATGTATGAGTTGCTTAAAATCTTTTAAATTTTTACAATAAAAACAGGGAACGAATTTTGAAGCAATTACATTAACTTTAAAAAAAATACTGAATCATGAAAAATCGTAGTTTGCTATTTATTTTATTCCTCCTGTCAACGGTTTCTTCCAATGGGCAGCTTAGTCCTGGTTCGGGTCCCCTGGGTTTTACCTTCTATAAGTCTCAGCCTGAATTAACCTTTTTGAAAGGTACTTCAAGTCCCGCTTCACACCCTGATTTTGATTGGTTTGAACCGGAAACATTTACACCCTCTGCAGGTACCGGATTTGAATTTCCTTCATATCGTGTTTTTTCCCTCAGTGGTGCTATCATGAAATCCAATGTTGAAGTGCTTTCCATTTCTACAGATGGTTTATCAGAAAGAAAGATTGGAACTACCCTACAAAATGAAGTGATAAAAGGATTACGGGTAAGTACAGTTCAGAACCTGAAGCCTGTTTCCTTTCCTTTATCTGGTGTGAAAGATCTTAAATTCTATGTGGGCATTCCCTATGACATAGCAAAAGTTTCTGTGCGAATGATCATTAATTTAAAAGCAAAAATAAGGCTGGATGGAAAAACAATAAATGAGGTAAATTTAAGGCTCGAACTAATTCCGAGTGGAGGTGATCCGGGTATATAATAAAAAAAAAGACCTTCGCTCTTCTTAAAAAAAGAGGAGCGAAGGCCTTTAATAGATTCGATCAATATCCTTTATTAATTCCTTTTTCCATTGCTGGAATGCCTTTTAACATCCAGGACGGCATTGGTTTATCTAACAAATAGTGGTCAAAAAATTGTTGCATACGCATTTGAAAATCTTTTCTATTTTCTAATTTTACTGGCCAGTGTGGTTCCCCATTATAGTTTAGCATCCATGCTGGTTTACCCAAACGGCGCATACCCATATAAAATTCAATACCCTGATACCAGGGAACTGCCCCATCGGCATCGTTATGTAAAATAAGTACTGGGGTATTGATTTTATCTAAAAAGAACAAGGGAGAATTTTCAAAAAACTGCATGGGTTTTTCCCAAAGTGTTCCACCTATTCTCGACTGAGTATGTTCATATTGAAACATGCGGCTCATACCTGATTCCCAGCGAATTCCCCCGTAAGCAGAAAACATATTTACCACAGGAGCTCCTGATTCTGCACACTTAAAAAGATTAGTCCGGGTCAATATATACGCTATTTGGTAGCCTCCCCAGCTGTGTCCCTGAATTCCTATATTATTTTTGTCAACAAAGCCTTTGTCAATCAAGGCAGTCGTTCCTGAAACCACAGCATGTAAAGCACTTTCACCTGGATAACCAATTTTATATGGTATATCAGGATTGAAAACCAGGTAACCTCTGCTGGTATAAAAGGTGTAGTTTATCTGACTTCTGCCCGCAACAGGAAGCCTGTGTTCGTATAATCCATCTGAACTTCGTTCATAAAAATTTACGATCATAGGATATTTTTTAGCTGGATCGAAATGGTCAGGTTTTGCCAGGAGTCCGCTTAAAACAGTTCCGTCGAGTGAGGTCCATTTTACCATTTCCATCGTTCCCCATTGGTAGTCAGCTTGTTGAGGATTGGCATTTGAAATTACTTTTGTTGACTTGAAATCAGGAGTAAGGATTAAATCGGGAAAAGTAGTATAATTTTCTTTTGTAAATAGCCATTTTTCTGCTTTAGCTGCTTTTTTAACCTGCTGTGTGAATTTAAAGGGACCTTCCTGAACGATATTTTTTATTCCTGTATGCAGATTAAACCATAGATACCCTTCTTCATGATTGGCTTCTTTATGAAAATGAAAAAGGAAGGGTTTTATTTCATCAATGGCTATTTCATCTGCTTCATAACGAATTAGTCTGTGAACAGTGGCAGTTTTTCTTCCTCCCGTTAAATTATTGGGAGCTATGCCATTTTTTGGATCCACTTTCCAGCAATCATAGCGGTCATAAAGGAGAACGAAGTCATCATTTGTTGTCCAGCCTGCTATACCATAGGGAGAAGGAAAATCGGGGGAATCATTTAATTCATCAAAGTATAAATTTTTATTTTTGCCAGACAGGTCAATTTTTTTTCCTGTTGCTGTTTCATAAGCACGCCAGGTAGAATCAGGACTATCGAACCAATAAATATATTTACCAGCCGGAGATAGCATTGGTGTGGTGCGCACCTCTTTTTCAATAAGGGATGCTTTGCCCGTGAGGGTCGAAATGGCATAGATATCCTTCGCGACAGGTCCCCCTTCCCAGGTAAATTTTTTCATGTATGGATCTTCAGTGTACCCAATTACTATATCAGCGTTGGCGGTAATATTGGTTCTTACTTCAGGAATTTCAGTGGTCGCCAGAATATTTTTTTTATTTAAAGTAGGAATAAAGACTGCGGCAAAGGCACTTTTTTTATCTTGTTCGAGACGAACTTTTTGCATCGGATAAATTTGCGCATCTTCTGTTCCCCAAACCTCTACCTGAACAATTTCCTCTTCCAATAAACTGGTATCTTTTTGTGGTAGTGGCGGAGCCATACCAAAGAAAAGTTTAGACCCATCCCGTGAAAATCTTAACTTTTCATGCACACTTACCACATACTTTTCTGGTAAAAAACCATCATTTGGTTTACATATCACTTTTGCAGAGTCACTCATTTGCAAGGAGGAATAGTATAATGACATTGGCCTGGGATCCAATTTAACATTTGCAGTATCGAGGACAAAAGCAATTTGTTTTGCTTTTCGGTCGATGGCGATATTATCATATTCACCTTTTCCTCTATAGATAGGTCTTAATTTTCTGGTTAGACCATCGAAAAAGTAAATACCTGGTAAATAATTTTCATCATCACCAGAAGAATATACGACCAAACCAGGTGCTTCTTCGGCAATTTGAAAGGATTTGGTAAATGGAATAGTCATAGAAAAACTATCGGTCGTAGAATGTACAACAAAACGAGTCCCTGCCTGAAGACTTTCCTTCTTTTTCTTATCATCTGATTTTTCTGTTTCCTTATGGTAGGCAATCCAGCCAGCCCATTTTTCAGGCACTGCAAATCTTTTAACCCTCGGAATTTTAGTAACATTCCTGGTGCTTGTCTGGAAAATATAGAGGGTGTCTTTAGGAAGATCTTCTGATTTGACCTTTTTGCGCCGCAATGAATCCAATGTCAATTTTGGAACCTTTACCAAAAAAGCAGCATGGCTGTTATCAGAGGTAAAGGAAGCACGGGAACCCCTTGGGAAAATAAAATTTTCATCGTTTTCAGTATGATGAATTACGAGCGTTTCATCTCCTTCACCTGGAGTTAAGGTATAAGAAACCCATTTGCCGTCGGAAGAAAAATTACTATTACCTAACGATTTCCAATGGGCAAAATCACTGTGTTCCAGTTGTTTCTTCTGTCCGAAAACAGGTTGTATTAATCCTACAAAAAGTAAGAAAAAAAGGAATGGTCGCATCATAGTTTAGAATTTTCAACTAAAATACAATAATTTATGAGTTTGTGATAATATTTGACCCTTTCAGACTTTTCCAAATAATTTTATAGCAGCCTCCCTTCTAAAATCAAAAATTTCCTCTATTTTACCCTCTACAAAAAGACTGTTGGCAATCGATCCAAGCATTCCCAGACCTACCCGATAATGTAGGGTATCTGTCATGCAAACCCCAGCCTCATGTTCAACAAAAGTATGCTGGTGATACCACAGGTCATAAGGTCCTATCAATTGCTTGTCAATAAAGGTATATGGTTTTTCAACGTGAATAATTTCAGTAACCCAATAAAGAGGGATTCCAAGGATGGGGCGAACTTCGTGTTCGATTAACATGCCAGGAAAGAGTTTTTGGCCATTCAGTTTCGAAATCATCCGAAAGCCTGCATTCTCGGGCGTCATTTCATTTAAATTGTCTGGAATGGAGAAGAAATCCCATAGCTCTTCTAATTTCACAGGTAAAATTAATTCCCATTGTTTTTTCTTTATTTTCATTTTGTTTTTAGGACTCAACAAGGAAATAATTATTAAGTTGGTAGAATTAACCGATTTTTCAGCCCATATTCCTTTATCTTTACATCTTAAATATCTAAAAAATGTCCGTAGTAGATGAATTTAACGATTACAGATCGTTGATGAATGATAAAATATTATCGGTTGATAATAAGGTGATTAAACGATTTTGGAGCCTTGATAATCAAGCCTATCAACCTGGAGCGCTTGATACAAAAACCAAAGAATTACTCGGTTTAGTCTCTTCTATGGTACTTCGATGTGACGATTGTATAAAATATCATCTGGGTACCTGTTTTGAATTGGGTGTTACTAAAGATGAACTTTTTGAGGTGTTTTCAATTGCCAATCTGGTTGGGGGATCCATCTGCATTCCACATACTAGAAGAGCGGTAGCCTATTGGGAGGCACTCGAAAATAATAAAACACGGGAAGAAGCATAAAGCATAAATGTCGAATCAAAATTATTTAAATGCATTAAATGCTGTTCAGCAAAATGCAGTGACAACCTTAGATGGTCCCGTTTTGGTTATTGCAGGACCAGGCTCCGGTAAAACAAGGGTTTTAACCTATCGGATTGCCCATATTCTTCAATCGGGGGTTTCAGCTGATCGGATTTTAAGTCTTACTTTTACCAATAAGGCGGCAAGAGAAATGCAGGAAAGAATACATGCTGTTGTTGGTACCAGAGCCAATGGAATCTGGGCGGGCACATTCCATTCCCTTTTTTCCAGAATTCTTAGGATGGAAGCTCACCATATTGGATATCCAACCAGTTTTACCATTTATGATACAGAAGATTCAAAAAATGTGCTTTCTGCCCTGATAAAAGAGTTGAATCTGGATAAGGAAACCTATCAGGTTAATCAACTAAGGAATCGCATTTCCGCAGCTAAAAGTGCCCTTGTTACACCAACCATGTATGAGTCGAACGCTGAGTTTATGCAACAGGATAAAGCAGCGGGCAGACCTATGGTAGCTGTTTTGTACAGAAAATACACAGAGCGTTGTAAACGGGCTGGGGCTATGGATTTTGATGATTTGCTTTATCGCCTTTATGAACTGTTGCAAAGAAATCCTGATAATATTTTAGATAAATACCGACAAAAATTTAAATATGTCATGGTGGATGAGTTCCAGGATACGAATCACCTCCAATATGCGATCATCAGAAAATTAGTTCATTTTGAGGGAAGTAAGCGTAATATTTGTGTCGTTGGCGATGATGCACAGAGTATATATTCTTTTCGCGGTGCAACCATTCAGAATATTCTGGATTTTGAAAATGATTTTAAACCCTTTGGTATTCAGGTTTTTAAACTGGAGCAGAATTATAGAAGCAGTGAGGAAATTGTTCAGGCTGCCAATGTGCTAATACAAAATAATACGAAGCAAATTCAAAAGAAAATCTGGTCACATAAAGGTTCAGGACATAAAATTAAAGTAGTCCGTGCGGTAAGTGACAGTGAGGAGGGAAGGCAGGTGGTAAATACATTATCTGAACTAAGAAATAGATATCATCTTTCCCTTAGTGAAATTGCTATCCTTTACAGAACCAATGCGCAATCCAGGGTTTTTGAGGAATATTTGCGAAGAGAAAATATTCCCTACAAAGTGTTTGGCGGACTTTCTTTCTATCAGCGTAAAGAGGTTAAAGATTTAATTGCTTATCTGAGAGTAATTATTAATCCTGCTGATGACGAAGCTTTGAAAAGAATCATTAATTATCCCAGAAGGGGAATCGGTGACACAAGCATTCAGAAAATGCTTCAAATGTCTGCTCAAAAGGAAGTTCCTCTTTGGGAGGTCGTCAGGGAAGAAGGCCTGAATAATCAAAAAGCACCTAAAATGTTAAAACAATTCGTAGAAATGATTTTAACATTTTATGAGAAAAAGGATTTGGAAAATGCTTTTGATATAGCCACACTCGCCGCAAAACAGTCGGGATTGATGGATTTGTTAAAAGCAGATACCACACCAGAAGGAATCTCCAGAATTGAAAATATCAATGCATTATTAGATGCAGTCAAAAATTTTGTCGACGAAGATGAATCTGGTCAGGTAGATGATCAGCTGGATAAATCATTGGTTTCATTTTTGCAGACCATCGCCCTTTATACCGATTTAGATGAAAAGGAACAAGGGGGGGAGACTGTTACCCTAATGTCTGTGCATTCAGCGAAAGGTCTTGAATTTAAAGCCGTTTTTGTTACAGGTCTGGAAGAAAATCTTTTTCCCTCGCACATGTCTCTCGATTCCTTCGAGGGTCTCGATGAGGAAAGAAGACTTTTCTACGTGGCAATTACAAGAGCAGAAACATTCCTAATATTATCTTATTCTCTTAGCAGATATAAGTTTGGGCAGATGAAGTATAGCGAAATGTCCAGATTTTTGGAAGAGCTACCCAGTGAATATTTGGAATCTACCTCGCCCATGCGTTCAAATAACAGGACGGTTCAACCAGGTTCAACAGTAAGTGGCTTTGCTGTGAACACCCGAAAACCAATGGATAAAATTCCTGATAAGTACAATGCGGATAATTTTATTCCAAGCCCTCCAGAATCGCTGGCAACTGGCATGTTTGTATTACATCTTAAATTTGGAAAGGGTAAAATCATAAAAATCGATGGGGGAAAAGATAACAGAGTAGCCACCATTCTCTTTAATGAAATTGATGAACCAGAGAGAAGATTAATGTTAAAATTCGCTAAGTTGCAGATTATTTCACCGTAAAATGGGGTATTAATCTTTCGGGGACATTTTGTATTAACCCATAAGGACTTCACCTCAAATCAATAATTATTTTTTGTCCGTTTTTATCATCCCTTTTATGGCCTCGTATAATATGGGAGCTGTTTCAGAACCCAGAGAGTTAATTTCTCCATAAGGGGCGTCTTTGAATACTACCCGTTATTTAAATTATTAGCAGTGGAATCTCTGGTTATAGATAACCATTTTGGTGGATTGATTATTTAAAGGCAAAATGGCTCAAATAAGAATAAAGTATCGGTCTCTCTAAGTACATGTTTTTTGTTAAACAGTGTCTTTTTAGCTTTGAGGCAAAAAGATGAGACAAGTTTACACAAAAAGTCAGAAGCAGAAATTTGTTCTGGCATATGAAGAATCCATGAGCGAGAAGGTTCCATCTACTCCTATATATGTCAGGCTGTTTTCCTTTTACTTAACCATGCTCTTTACTCAATTATCTTCCAATATCCTGTTTTGTCACTACCAATTCGTTCTATTTTTCCGTTGTCTTTAAGATCTTTAATTTTTCGTCTTATTGTGCTTAGACTCATTTTTATGCGTTCGCCAATTTCCTTGGCTGTTATTTTGTTGTCTTGCTCAATTAATGATAATACAGTTTCATTTACAGTGTCAATTTGTGGTTTTACAGTGTCATTTTCAGTGTCAGCAAGAATGTGCATTTCTCGGTTCTTGAGAAAAAAATTTCCTTTAAGTATAAGGTTTGAAAGAAAAAAGATTAAAAACTTTTCTGTCCTATAAATACCTATTGACAAGTCTTCGTAATTGGCTCTTACCAAAGCATTTCTGAAATACCAAGAGTAGTCTGCAAACAAGTCATTGTTCACGTTTTTGAATCCTAATTTTCGCAAATATTTGATCAAAAATATAGCTGTTGTTCGTGTGTTGCCTTCGCCAAAAATGTGGATTTGCCACAAGTTGGAAATAAAGTGAGCTATCTGTTCTATAATGTCTTTTTCGCTTAGTCCTTTGTAACTAAATTTTCTTTCCCGCTCAAATTCGTATTCTAAGGTTGCTCTCAAACTGTCAGCACTTGCGTAAAGAACAGTTTCTCGGTTTAGCACCCATTCTTTTTTTGTAATGTTGTAATCACGAATTTTTCCTGCGAATTTGTAAATACCTGTAAATAACCTACGATGAATTGTCAAGTATTCTGCAGGTGAAAAGGTAAAGGTTTGTTCACTCAACATTTCAGCTATTCGTGCCGAAACTTTGTCGGCTTCTTCAGTTCTGTCTTCGTCTTTTTTGGTTGGGTGTTGTTGGTAGTAACTTTCAATTCGTTTTTTTACTTCATCAATGGTGATGTCGCCTTCAATGTTTTGTTTAGCCGTTTCAATGAGATATTCAGACGGTTTTAAGCCGTCCACTTGTTGCAAGCCAATAGCCGTTTTCCAAACCTTTGCTTTCTCGGCTTTGTTCGGCTCTCCTTGTCTTAAATATTCATCGAAGTTTTCCATTGTTTATTTTACAAAGGTCCTTATTTTTCTCTTGTTTATTATTGCCTAAAATAATAAATCTAAAATTGTAATTTTTTTCTGTTGGACATTGGTTGTAGACAAGTCTGTAGGGTTTCCACTAACGTTTTTCATGTTGGCGATGTTTCCTTGTGTTGTCCCGCATGTGCTGGGGCAAGGCAATATTGCTTACATGCTGTTAGGGGGTCGGCCTTTTTTGTCATAATGAGTTATATTCACCTGCTTTCAGACTTTTCTTTATTTTTTTAAATGCCTCAATAGTCAAATCTACTTCCTCAAAAGTATAATCTGCTGTAGGTATTAATCGCAATAGAATCATTCCTTTAGGAACAATGGATACATAACCACTGAGCAGAATATATTGAAATTTTCTCTGATGTCATGAACAACATAGGCGGTTTCTGCTACGTAATCCTATAGTTTGTTCAACAATAAGGACTTCACCTCAAATCAATAATTATTTTTTGTCCGTTTTTATCATCCCTTTTATGGCCTCGTATAATATGGGAGCTGTTTCAGAACCCAGAGAGTTTATTTCTCCATAAGGGGCGTCTTTGAATGAATAGGTGTAGGGCGGTTTTTCGTCCCACTGACTCTTTGGAACAATGTAGCCAATCATGTCATTGGAAAGCCCCATGGTGAATGAATACTTGGAAGAAATAAAACTTCTCAAAGGCGGTGTTTCAAAGGGCGCCATACTGAAGTCCTGACCTTTAGGCTTTTCTACTCCTCCGTTTAATATTTCCGGATATAATTCTCCCGGATAGTGTAAAAAATGGATGCTGCCAAGTTGCCAGGCCGCAATTTCTGTTCGAATATTTATCCAGCTACTCGCACCCCGACTTACTACGCCCATAAATGCTGCTAAGCGGTACAATGGATTTGCCAAAGGTAGTTCCAGGGTTTGTGCTTTTATACTCAATTTAGCTTTTCTTAAAATTTGATTGTCACCTCCAGGACTTAAACTCTGTATGCCTAAAGCAGCTAATTGATACCCTTGAGCCTTTGCCTTTTCAAAATCTGGTTCCAGATAAACACGGTCTTCCCTGAAGCCGGGAATAGGAAATCTTGGGGAAGAAGTCATCAGTCCGCCAATGGCGCCAATAGAAAAAATAGCAGTTCCTCCCAATCCCTCCATCAGGGTAGAATCTCCTCTTTGTACTCCTTTTTCCAAAGCCTCCCTCAAAAAGTGCGGGAAATCAGATGTTAGGTACAGATTTTTATTCCAAAGGGTTTCCGGATGATTTGACCAGTTAAAAAAGACACCAAGGGTTGTATCTGAAACAGCATCAATGGCTTGTAAAATATTAATTCGTGGATCCATAACGATGGGGTCTCTGGAATCCTCCACCAGATTAGTGGCTCCGGTAAGGTCGTGACCAACTTTGATGATAGCAGGTCTTAATCTTTTATGTGCTTCGGTAATGGAGGCTAAAATGCCCTGCTGTACTTGTTCTGTGTAAGCCTTATTTACCCCAGAGGAGAAAGGCGTTTTACCCCAAAGTCCCACCAAATCGGGTGTTTCGTGACTATGAGTGCTCATAACAATCACATAATCAATATCTAAACTGGCTGGAACCTTTTTTCTGACTCTTAATATGTCATCGGCTCCAAAACCGATGGCATCAATAACGGTTAAAGCAATTTTATTTTCCCCATTAGAAATAATCATGGTACGAGCCCAAAGTGGGTCATGGACACCCATGGCTGGTCTGTTATTTTGGAAACCTGCCATCCAGACGGGGTCAAATCTGCCATTTCCATTACCGTCTTTAAAGGTATCCCCATCTTTAGGGTTATATTGTGCATCTCCGTTTTTATCTATCCAGGTATCGGGTACTTCCGGTGTAATATCGATAGCAGAAAATCCAGCTTGCAAGAAATTTTCTTTTGAATCGATATGAAGATTTAAACCTCCATCAGGATGTCGGTCTCTAATTGCCCAGCTAAATCTTATAAGAATGAGGGTCAGCAAAAAAAGAATGAATACTGTTATACGCAGAAACCATTTACCAATCATGAGCATTATTTTAAATAAAATATAATAAAGATCAGTTTATTTTTTCATTTAATAAAGAGTAACAAATATGAATACCCTCCAGAAAATTGCTGAATTTCAAATTTTCATCTGCAGCATGAATATTATTGTCTGGATTAGGAATATTGACAGCTAGTGCAGGAATGCCAAGAGTAGTGATAAACGGGGCGATAGGTTGAGAACCACCGGTGGATCTGACCTTTACATACTGATGGCCAAATGTTTTTTTCATTGATTTTTCTACCCATATTCCTAAATCTGAATTTAAGTCTGTACGATAGGCTTTCGAGCCAGCTCTAAAGGACAAAAAGGCAAGTTTAGGATAAATTTTTCTTTCCTCAGCACTGGGTTCTTGATCCACCAAATGAAAACCTGCTTGCAAAACATAGTTTTTGAATAATTCAATCATTTTTTCAGCAGGCGTTTCGGGTACCAGTCGAATATCAAATTCGGCAATGGCATCTTCTGGAATAATGGTAGTGGATAACCGGCCTATTTTAGCGGCCGATATTCCTTTAATATTGAGCGATGGATATTGTAAGGCTTCTTGAAAGGAATCCCCAATTTTTTCAGGTTTAGCAATGCCGACTCTCGATAAAAGTTCTTCCGTTTCGTCTGGCACTTCAGCAAGCACAGACTTAGTAAGGCTGTCAATATAAACGGAATCATAAAATCCGGGAATCAAAACACGACCATCTTCGTCTTTCATGCCACTGATCAGTCTTGAAAGAGCAAATACCGGGTTTGGAACAAAATTTCCATATTGACCACTATGCATAGGATTTGAAGGACCAAAGACCCGAAGAGTCACTGATAATATACCTCTAGCACCAAAAGTTAAAGTGGGAAGATTGGAAACATGTCTGGTTCCATCTAAAATAATCATCCAGTCAGCAGCAAAAGTCTCTTTATTTTCGGTAACTGCGAGGGGAAGGGTAGGTGAGCCCAGTTCTTCCTGAAAGTCCATGATAACCTTTATGTGATAATCGCTGGTTTTTCCTTCTTCTTGCATCATTTTCAAGGCAGTAATAAAAGCTACAACATTTCCTTTTGAGTCAGAAGTGGAACGTCCAAAAATCCTCCAGTCAGGCTGATAATTAAATTTTACCTTTTCCCATGGTACGATCTGCCATTGATTACCTATCGGTTTTTTAACCACTGGAATAAAAGGATTCTCCTGGGACCATTCCGATGCATCAAAAGGCTGACCGTCTATCTGTAGATAGAAAAGAATCGTTTTAGCCAATTTATTGGCCGATTTTTTTTCTGCCAATAAAATGGGAACCTCCTTGGTCGTAACTATTTCAGTTTTAAAATCCAGTTTCTGGAATACTTGCTCACACCAGTTAAGGTTAAATTGAACATGTTCTTTATTTGACCCTAAATTGGGAATGGTTAGAAATTCTCTAAGCATCTCAAGCCCTGAATGGAAAGATTCCATCGGTTTATTTTCTTTTAAAAAGGAATCAAGCATTTGAGCACCAAGTAAATGGGGGATAATATGAAGGAATAAAAAAGGAAGCCATAATTTAAATTGAATCATGATTTAGCTTTTTCGAAATTTGAGAGGTTGAAGCTAATCCCACTTTATCTGAATTTTTTCATCTGAATTAACCGCTTTGAATATGGCTTCGATAATTATCATATCTTTTAATCCCTCTTTACCATCTACCGGTAAAAAGGGCGTTTTATCTCGTAAAATAATCTCGGCCATCTCTTCCATTTGACGTAATTGATGAGTAACATGTGGCTGCGTGAATTCCCCTTTATGTGTTTTACCTTTGATGGGGCCGTAACCCGTTGCGGGTTGTAATTCAGCAAATCCCGAATGACCAGTCAATAAAAAGCGGTCCAGAAAACTGGTATTATAGGTGGATAAGCAGGAAGCAACGGCTCCATTTGGAAAGCCCATCTGGAATTGAATGGTTTCATCTACGCCCTCTTTAAATTTTACTGGATCTGTTTTAGTTTCCTGTGCGGTAACCCAGACTGGATCCTCGCCAATCATATATCGTGCCCCATTTATGGCATAAATTCCAATATCCATCATAGCACCTCCACCAGCCAGATCTTTATTTAGGCGCCATTGATTTGGGTCGCCGATTTTAAATCCACATAGTCCTTGAAAAAAAACTAATTTCCCAAATTCCCCGGCCATTCTCATGCGAACTATTTCCTGCGTTTTAGCCTCAAAATGCATTCGGTAGCCGACCAGTAATTTTACTCCTGCTTTTTCACAAGCCTGAACCATCTCCTTTGCCTCACCTACGTTAACGGCCATTGGTTTCTCACAAATAACGTGCTTACCGGCTGCAGCCAGACGAATTGCTTGTTCTTTATGTTGGGCATTGGGCGTACATATATATACTGCATCAATGTCAGGATTATTCCTGATAGCATCGAAATTTCCATAGTTATAGCAACTCTTATCAGGCACCTGATATTTATTTTTCCATGTTTCAATTTTTGAAGGCGTTCCACTAATAAGCCCGGTAATTTTAACCCTCTCACTATCCTTAATAGCTTCTGCGACACGGTTCGCATAACTCCCTAATCCAAGAAAAGCGACCCGTAAGGGAGGACCTTCAGGCATAGGCTGGATTTCGGGTGGGGTATAATTTTCTGCAAGTTCTGGTAACAGGCTTATCATGCCCAGAGACAAAGGGAGCATTTGAAGAAAATCACGACGGTTGCGCATCAGAGAAACATTTTTAGGATTTTTGTTAAAGATAATTATTTAATTCAAATTTGATTTTCAACCATAATTATTTTTTAATGATACCTAATATTAGGTATTTTTGAACAGGGTGACTTTTGACATCTTCTTTTTTTAGCATTGAATATATATTTGGATTAATTTTGTGTTAATTAGATTAAATCAAAATAAGGATTATCGTGGTAAAGGTTCAAACTGGAGAAAAAATACTTTCTTGTGCTAAAGTCGGCTTTAAAGGGGTGGTTTCTCATTTTAATGATGAGCATGTAGCTTGTCGTTTAATTTCAATGGGATTAGTTCCAGGATGTACCGTTGAAATTTTACATAAAGCTCCTTTTGGAGGTGGCTGGTATGTAAAATCAGATAGTCTGCATATTGCTATGCGCATTGAAGAGGCAAGTTGTATTGTGTTGAGGTAAATTTATTTCAGATTAATTATTGTGGAATCAGAACGGAAGCCAATCTCAGTTGCCCTTATAGGTAATCCCAATTGTGGAAAAACATCCCTCTTTAATTATATTACGGGTTTACAGCAAAAGGTAGGTAATTTCCCCGGTGTTACGGTTGATATCAAATCTGCGGAAACAAAATTACCTGGCGGCGAGGTAATTTCGTGGGTTGATTTTCCGGGTCTTTATAACCTGTATCCCACCTCCAGAGACGAAAAGATGGTGGTTCAAAGCCTGTTAGACACAAAAGATATCTATCATCCGGAATTAATTTGTTACGTTGCTGATGTCACCAAACTTGAAAAGCACCTGTTACTTTTAGACCAGTTAAGGGATATGCAGATTCCTTTAATTTTGGTTTTAAATATGGTGGATTTAGCTCAGAAAGAGAATCTGGAGATAAACGCAACGCTTTTAGCTAAAAAATTAAATATTCCAGTCGTTTCGGTAAGTGGTAGAAGTGGTGAGGGTATTGGAAACTTGTTTAATGCCATAAAAGAACAGATTGTAAAGGAACAAATTTCTGTTGATGTCCAACATTCAGGGTATAAGTTTTCAGGAGAAGAAACTAATATCATCGAAGAACTTAAACCATTTTTCCCTTCATTTTCTGCCTATAAACGATTACTAATAGCCCATCATGCATCATGGCTTCCTTTTATTTCAGCCAGTGAAAGAATTCATCTTTTAAGTATTCTGGGTGAAAATTCGTTTAAAAGTTTGCCTTTTCAAGTAAGGGAGGTAACCCAGCGATATAACTTTTTTACTCCTTTGATTTCAAGTGTATTAAAGAAAAAATTAATTGATGGTTTTACATTTTCTGAAAAACTCGATGGATTACTAACGCATCGTTTTTTAGGTTTAATCGTGTTTTTAGCCGTTTTGACTTTTTTGTTTCAATCTCTTTACATTTGGGCAGAATGGCCTATGATGCTTATAGAAGAGGGTTTTTCAAACTTCAGTAACTACGTTTCTACTTATTTACCAGATGGGTGGTTCAACCAGTTCTTAACAGAAGGCTTAATTTCTGGCCTTGGTGGTATTTTAGTTTTTATTCCTCAGATTGCCTTATTATTTTTCTTAATTTCTGTGCTGGAAGAAATTGGATATATGGCTCGTGCAGCCTTCCTTTTCGACAGAATCATGCAACTCTTTGGGCTCAACGGAAGGAGTATGGTGGCGCTAATTTCTGGCGGTGCTTGTGCTATTCCAGCGATAATGAGCACCAGGACCATTGCTTCATGGAAAGAACGATTAATAACCATTTTGGTTACTCCCTTTATCAGCTGTTCTGCAAGAATTCCCGTTTATACCGTACTTATTGGTCTGGTAATACCGTCTAAAACAGTTGGTTATATTTTTAATTTACAAGGATTAGCATTCCTTGGATTATATTTATTAGGAATCTTTGCCGCTTTAATATCAGCATTATTACTAAAATGGTGGATAAAAAGCGATGAACCTTCTTTCCTTTTACTGGAACTACCCGATTATAAATTACCTGTTTGGAGAAATGTAGGATTAACAGTTTGGGAGAAAGTAAGAACATTTACCTTCGAAGCTGGCAAAATTATCATAATCATTTCTATAGCTCTCTGGTTTTTAGCTAATAACGGTCCCGATGTAAAAATGGAAGCTGCCAAAAAGGAAGCAATTAGAGTATCAACAGAGAGGCAACTCTCTCAGAATGAAACAGATAATCTTTCCAAAGCTTATCTGCTTGAAGCATCTTATGCGGGAATTCTGGGAAAAACGATGGAACCCATTATTCGTCCTTTAGGGTTTGACTGGAAAATTGGTATTGCTTTACTGACTTCATTTGCAGCGCGTGAAGTTTTTGTAGGTACAATGGCAACGATTTACAGTCTCGGTCAGAATGATGACGAATTAACTTTAAGGGAACGCTTGTCGGTAGAGAAAAATCCTGAAACAGGAAAACCAAGGTATGATCTGGCAACGGGCATTTCCCTTTTGCTTTTCTATGTTTTTGCCATGCAATGCATGAGTACCCTGGCTGTTGTGAAAAGAGAAACTAAATCATGGAAGTGGCCAATAATACAATTTTTAGGTATGACTATTATTGCCTATATTAGTAGTTTAATTGCCTTTCAATTACTTTCTTAGCATGCATTATTCTAAAGAAAGAGCCCAGGAATCACGTGCTGCGGTGGAGCGCTTGTACATAGCCATGCGCCATTTATTTATAAGAGGCAGTTACAAACCTTTAGGTATTTCAGGTGAAGCAATGATTGAGGCTTTAATGGTGTTGCGACCTGAAATTTATGGTACCCTTTTTCACCCTGAAAGAATAGAATTAGACGGTTTATTGTATGTTTTTCAACGCCTACCCAAAGGAATTGAATCCTGCCGTTTGATTCGCATGGTTAGTCGCGAAGGTTATGCAGAGGCTGGTTTTCCTTCATTAATTGCACCAAAAAGAAAAAGGAATGCCTTCAGAATTGATGAAGAGCAGATGTTTATTGAAATGACAAGAGGGAGAAGTGATATATATGATATCATGACACACCTTACATTTTTATTTATAGAATCAGAAAAAATCAGGAAAAATAGTCTCGACATAAAAGGAGAAAAATCAAAGGAATGGTTATTTCTGGAAAAATGGGTCTTAGAAAAGAAAGATGAAAATCATGCTGACCTGCCTGTTGCCTATACCCATCTAAGTACTATTTTAAGAAGAACTTATCAGGAAACTGTTTCTTCCTGTCATAAATTTGAATTAGATCAAAATATTAATTCTTTATTTGAAATAGTTTATTGGATGGGTGCTCTTTCCATTAATGAATCCAGATTTAACATTGATAGAGAGATAAGTTTTTCCGTCGCGCTAAGAGAACATCTTGGGCATCATTTATATGGTGAATCCTGGGCTCATAATATTAAAATTTTTCTGCAGAAAAATAATTTATTTAACCGTCCTATTCATTTGATTAGCGCAAATATGCATAGCGTAATGAATAGTTTATATGCTCAAAAGGCTTTAGAAGATACCTTCCCTGATAACACTTCCCTTGAAGAGATTGCCAAAATATTGAGCATGGAGGAAAATGGGCATTTGAGGAAGGCTGTTCAGCATTATGCTATGGAAAATGGTCTCTATCCTATTGAAGATGTTTCGGGTACAAATATTCCTGTTCAAATAATAGATCTCCAAAAAATCAAGACAAATAAATCAGTACGTTTAAATAAGCCATTGCTTTTAGTTATGGATTATGCTTTTGGGGAACAGGCCTATGAAACTTTCGATGAACTTTTCAGACCTTGGGAAGAAGAAGCTACGACCAAAAATTTATCCTTTGCCTCAGTTTCTGTAATAGGGAAAGCGGGGATACTCAAAGGGGAAAAAGGGGATATTATGATTCCTAACGCGCACGTTTTTGAAGGCACTGCCGATAATTATCCTGTGGATAATGACCTTTCTCCAGCCGATTTTGAAGGGAATGATTTGGGGGTTTATTACGGTCCCATGGTTACTGTTCTAGGAACATCCCTTCAAAACAAAGATATTCTTAGTTATTTTTTACATTCTTCCTGGCATGCCATTGGTCTGGAAATGGAAGGCGCTCATTATCAAAAGGCTATTCAAGCAGCCTCAAAAATTAGGAACAATATACCCTTTGATATTCCTACCCGATATGTTTACTATGCATCAGATAATCCTTTGGAAACGGGCAGTACCCTGGCATCTGGAAGTCTGGGTCTGGAAGGAGTTAAACCTACTTATTTGTGCACTAAAATTGTCTTGCAAAAGATATTTGATGCGCTGGAATAAATAAGGCCAGATACCACGAATCCTAATAATAGAAAATCTGAACTAAGACTTTTTTGAAATTGAAATGAATCAACTTGGCTAGTGGGCTGAACAACTAGCAGCAATAGCCATGGTGATTATACTGCTAATATCCCTTCAGTCTATACCCTTTTGGGTATATCTTAGTTTACAGTGTCACACTATGATGTGATTTTAAATCCTTTTAAGTTTTCTAGTCCGATGATTTACTTAAATATCATACTATAATGTGATTTTATTGTTAATTTATATTTTAATTTGTATTTTTGACACGTAAATCACATTATAATGTTAGTTAAGGATTTTGGCGAAGCTATAAAAAACAGGCGCAAGGAATTGGATGTTACCCAACCTCTCTTGGCTGAATTGTCTCAAATAAGTATTAACACCTTATACAAATTGGAGAAAGGGCGAGGTAATCCTTCTTTAGAAGTGATTCATAAATTGGCAGAAGTGTTGGGAATGGAATGTGTCATTCAAGTAAAAAAGAAACCATAAATAAATGCGAAAATTAGAAATATATCGTAACGGCATTTTCGCGGGACTGCTCATCGAAGAAAATCGTAATCATTATATTTTCAGATACGATGAGAAGTATTTTATAGATGAAAACAAGCCAGCCATCAGCTTAACACTACCAAAAATACAAATAGAATATAATAGTGAATGCTTATTTCCGCTTTTTTTCAATATGTTGAGTGAAGGGGTAAATAGAAAATTACAAAGTAAACATCTGAAAATTGATGAGGATGATGATTTTGGATTACTGGCCGCCACTGCACAATGTGATACCATCGGGGCAATTACCGTGAAACCAATCATGACAACATGAACCTAAAAGAATTAAAATATTGTCCTGGAACATTGGCCGAAGGTTTCTCAACATATAGTCCAGGCTGCCTTCGTAACTTGTTCAACGGCAAAAAGGTCAACCATATTTTATCGTATGATCAGCCACAAATGAATGAAGAAGTTGCCGAACTCTTTATAGAAAATCGAAAACGAATCTCTATTTCGGGGGTACAAGAAAAGTTAAGTTTCATACTGGAAAAAAATGTATTTCGTTTAACCAAAGAAGGAGAGCAAGGAACCTACATTCTAAAGCCTATACCAAGGGACTTAAAAAAAGTAGATCAGGTACCTGCTAATGAACATTTGACCATGCAAATTGCTAAGCAGGTTTATGGCATAAACACCGCAGAAAACGCCATAATATTTTTCCAAAATGGTTCTCCTGCATACATCACCAAACGATTTGATATAAAAAATGATGGCACCAGATGGGGTAAAGAGGATTTTGCCACTTTAGCAGGAAAAACAAATGATAATGCTGGTCCAAATTTTAAATACGAATTCAGTTATGAGGAAGCTGGTATGTTGATTCAAAAATATGTTTCAGCCTGGCGCATAGAAATAGAAAAATATTTCTCCCTGGTACTGTTTAATTTTCTGTTTTCAAATGGTGATGCGCACTTGAAAAATTTCTCGTTGCTGGAATCATCCAAAGGGGATTATCTGCTAAGCCCTATGTATGATTTATTGAATACAAAAATGCATGTTGATGACTCAGCTTTTGCATTAAACAAAGGATTATTTGCGGATAATTATAAAAGTGATTCATACAAAAAAAGTGATCATCCCAATAAAAATGACTTTGAAGAATTTGGAAGACGCATTGGTGTTTCAGAAAATAGAATTGAAAAATTAATGACTCCATACCTGGAAAAGCAACCATTTGTGGAAGTATTCATTGGCCGTTCATTCTTAACTGATGCGAATAAGAGAGGCTATTTAATGATGTACCAAACCAAAAGAAATTACTTAATGGAAGAGTAACACCATTACCGATATTTCCAAATGGAAAATAATAAAAAGGAAGTTCGAATCTCAACGCTTCAGAAAATTGTTAAACGTGGTTTTTGCGGACAATTAGCATTGTCGATTAAAATCTAGTTAAATTAAAAACAGAAGAATAAAAACCAAATACAACACTCAGCAAGAGCAAAAGCGCATTTGGGTTCCTGTAATCTTAGAAGGTTGAAATGTTTTCTACGTCTTTGGTAACAGAAATGAAAAAAAATGAACCAATGGTATTGGGAGTAAAAATTCGTTCGTCGATAATCAATGATTGGAATAAGGCAAGAAGCTCGTAGATTACACGACAGCTGGCATGGATCAACACAAGTTCGTATCAAAATATCTCCTGGAATGGCCCAAGAAAGAACAACTGGAAGCATTTATCCAAAAAGAATTGGAAAAATTGAAGTAGAAAAAAATAAAAGCGATGGTTTTTGCCGTAGTAATTTCGGATGGAACCCCATCTGGGATAGTTAAAGAAAATTGCGATAATGGAAATTTATAAGGAAAAGGGAAGGCCGTAAGGAATTGAAACTGGGTGGTCTTTTTCGAA
>Ga0214917_10000623_pt1 | contig 46101 bp, 41 predicted proteins | sample LL_1208_BB_MetaG_FD_177983 | JGI IMG/M metagenome (GOLD analysis project Ga0214917, IMG submission 177983) | Freshwater microbial communities from Lake Lanier, Atlanta, Georgia, United States - LL_1208_BB | ecosystem: Environmental > Aquatic > Freshwater > Lake | place: USA: Georgia | collected... | reverse complement strand
GCCAGCCCGCCGGCACATGGCGAAAAGGCAGCCCCGCCAAATCCAGCGCCGCGGGGCCAGGGAAATCGGCCTCCACAATGGCAGCGCAGCGGGCCGCGAAGGCGGCGCGGAAATGGTTCTTGGCCTTATTGGCCAGCAGCCGAACCTCCCCCAGCGCAATCCCATGCAGTTCGAAAAATGCCGGGTCCACCGCCGCCTCCTTGCGCGAGGTCAGGATCACCCGCAGCGCGCCCCGCCGCAGCACCGCCGTGGGGCCCAAATCCACCGGGCTGCCCGCCTCCATCGGGCCTTCGTTGAGGAAGCGCCCATGGGTCAGCCGCTCCACCACCCCGTCAAAAGCCACCGGCGGGCCAAAGGCGGCGGTGCTGCGCCCGCCCAATAGCCGCGCAATGGGCGCCCCCACGCCCAGGGCTGCGGCCTCGGCCACCGCCTCGGGGTCATGCAGAAAGGCCAGCACGGTTTCCACCGGCGGGCCCGCCTCCAGCAGCAACCGCAACAGCCCCGGCGTATCGGCCGCACCGCCGCTGAGAGGGTTATCGGCCGGGTCGAGCAGCGCCACGAGCCCCGGGGCCGCGGCCAGCGCCTCGGCCAGACCCGCCTGGCCATCGGGCAGCGCCACGGCAAAGCGGGGCAGCCGGGTGGCCAATTCGGCCATCACCGCCCGCACCGCCGCCCGCGCCCCCTCTGCGCTCTCGCCCCAGGCCATGGCCGAGGGCCCGGCCGCCGGCGAATCCCCCCAGGCAAAGCCACCAAAGAGGCTCACATCCGGCAGTGCGGGCGTCTCCATCGCCTGGGCCAGGGCCCAGGTCTCGGCCATCGGCCCCGCCTCGCTGCGCATATGGAAGGAGTGCAGCACCTGCGGCAGCTTCGCCAGGGCGCCATGCAGCCGCCGCCCCGAGAGCCGCGCCTCCAGCAGCCGCAGCGCCCGCCAGGCGGCATCCGCCATGTCGATATGGGGGTAGGTGCGATAGCCGCTCGCGCCATCGAGCAGCCCCACCAGCTGCGGGCTGAGATTGGCATGCATGTCAAAACTCGCCACCAGCGGCACCGAAGGCCCGATGATCGCGCGCGTCAGGCGGATGATGGTGAGGTCCGCCTCCGGGTCGCTTTCGGTGAGGCAGGCGCCATGCAGCGAGAGATAAACCCCATCAAACCCGCCAGAAGCGAGCCCCGCCGCCACCTCCTCCCACCAGGTCGCGAAGGCCTGATCGGTCATCGGCCCGCCCGGCTGGGCCGAGGTGCAGCGCAGCATGGTGGCCGACCATTCGGGCCGCTCGCGCAGAAAGGCATCCAGCCCGCCCAATTCGGTGGCGGTGCCACGATAGCGGGCGCGGGCATCATCGCCCGCCACCCATTCACGCGATTGGAAGGCGGCCAGCGGGGTGGATTCGGGGGCGAAGGAATTGGCCTCGAACCAGAGACGGGCAACGGCGATATGGGGCATGGCGGCAAAACTGGCAGGCGGCGACGAGGAGGGCTAGCCTGCTGCCTCACCCAAGCCAGAGATTCGCCATGAACCGACGCGCCGCCATGGCCAGCCCCCTCATCGCCCTCACCCAGCCTACCCAGGCCCAGGCCCAGGCCCCCTTGCGGATATTTGCCGCAGGGCCTGGCAGCGCCTTCCTGCCCTATGCCGAAGGGCTGGCCGCCTATCTTCGCCAGGGCGGCATCCCCGCCGAGGCCCGCACCAGCGCCGGCTCGCTGCAAAACCTAGCCTTGGTGGAGGATGACCCCCTGGCGCTGGGCACCGCCTTTCTGGGTAGCGTGCAGGATGCGCTGCAGGGCAGCCAGGCGGCGGGCGGGCGGCGGCATGTCGCGGTGCGCGCGCTGTTTCCCATGTATGAGACGGCCTTCCACATCGCCGCGCTCACCAGCAGCGGCCTCACCCGCTTCAACCAACTCAATGGCAAACGGGTGGGGGCTGGCCCCGCCCGCGGCCCGGCCGAGAGTTTTCTGCGCGCCGCCGCCGAGGCCGCGGGCATCCATATCGAGGTGGTGAGTGGTGACCCCTCGGCGATGACCGAGGGCCTGCTGAGCGGTGCCATGGACGCGCTCTGGCAAGGTGCGATCGTGCCCATCCCCTCGCTGGTGGCGGTGCTCGGCCGGGCGCCGGCCATCATCTTCGGCCCCGGCAATGAGGTCACCGCCCGGGTGATTGCCCGCATGCCCTATCTCGCCCCCAGCAATACCCCCGCCGGCAGCTATCCGGGGCAGGGGGCGCCGGTGGCCAGCTTCGCCGCCTGGAATTTTGTGATTGCCAATGCCGCGCTCTCAGATGCCACGGCCTATGCGATCACCCGCCAAGTGCTCAGCGCCGCCAATCCCGCAGCGGAGATTCACCCCAGTGCGGCGGCCACCCGCGCCGCCAATGCGGTGAATAATCGCATCATGCCCTTCCACCCCGGTGCGCTGCGGTATTTCCGTGAGGTCGGGTTTGAACTGGCATAGCTGTTCCCAGGGCCGCGCCCTCAGCCCATCACCGTCGGCAAAGCCGCCAGCGCCGCCGCCACATCATCCATGCCATTATAGCCATGGAAGCTGAAGCGCAGCCGCCCCCGCCCGCCCCAGGCCATCACGCCCCGCGCCTGCAAACCCGCCACGGCAGCAGCCGAATCAGGGTGGGGAATACAGATATTGGCGCCATGGCGGCTGGGCGTCCAACAGGGCAGCCCTGCCGCCAGCACGCCCTGCCGCATGGCGGCAGTCAGCGCCAGAACATGCGCCTCCACCGCCGCCGCCCCGGCCCAACCACGCGCCGTCATCACCGCATGGCCCAGCATATAGAGCGGCACAAAGGCAGGGTTGCCGCGGCAAAACCGCATGGCATCCGCCACCAGGGCAGGGGCGTGCCAGTCAATCGGCGCCACCAGGCTGAACCAGCCACCCGAGCGTGGCGCCCAGTGAGGCTGCCGCGCCATATTCCAATAGGCCACCGTGATGCCGGTGCTCCCCAGCAGCCACTTATAACACGAGGAGAAGGCGAAATCGGCCATCGCCGCATCCACCCGCTTCCACCCCGCCGCCTGGGTGAAATCCACGATCAAAGCCGCCCCCACCGCATCGGCCAGGGCGCGCAGCGCCGGCAAATCAGCCGCCTCGCCGGTGAGTTGCGAAATATCGGAGACCAAAATCGCGCGGGTCCGCGCATCCACCAGCCCAGCAATGCCGGCCAGCCCCTGGCCGATGCGCATCGCAACCCCCGGCCGCAGCGCAAACCCACCCAGCACCGAGGAATATTCAATATCCGCCGCCACCACATTGCAGCCCGGCGGCAATTCCAGGCTCTCGCCCAGCATGGCGCAGCCATCGGCCACCGAAGAGACAAAACCAATCTCCGCCAAGGCCACGCCCCATTCCTCCGCCAGCAGGCCACGCACCGCCAGCACCTCGGCATCCATCAGGTCGCGCCGGTGAAGCCGCCATTGCGGTGCTCGGCATAGCGGGCCATGGCCACGCTGTGGCTGCGCAGCCAGGGCGGCTCCCCGCCGCAGCACAAATGCGCCACGCCCGGGCCAATATCGAAGGCCTCGCGCGGGAAGAGCGGCGTCACGCCAGCGCGGCCTGAATGAGCGCCTCGGGCATGCCCAGCCGCGTCGCCGTCACCGCCAGATCGCCCCAGCTCACCTCATCGAGCGGGATGCCATCGCTGCCGCTGCGCTGGAGGCGGGTGCGCCGCTCCGGCTCGCCCGGCAGCAGCACATTATCCGGTGCCGAGGCTCGCACATGGTCACAAATCGCCTGCACCTCATGGGCAAAACCCGGCAGATCGGCCATGCGCGCAGGGTCGAGCATGATGCCGAACATGCCATTGACGATGCCACGATCATTGGGCGTCTGGGGCTGATTGGTGCCACCGCCGGTCAGCGCGCCGCCGAGAATTTCGCAAATCAAGGCCAGCCCATAACCCTTATGCCCACCAAAGGGCCCCAGCGCGCCGCGCGGCCCCTGGCCATAAATCACCGCAGGGTCGGTCGAGGCCTCGCCCAGATGGGTGATCAGCACCCCCGGCGGCACCTGCTTGCCGGCATTGAACGCCACTTTCACCTTGCCCACCGCAATGGCCGAGGTGGCGAAATCCAGAATGATCGGCTCAGGCGCCATCGGCACGCCGATGCAAACCGGGTTGGTACCCATCCGCCCATCCATGCCGCCAAAGGGCGCCACCACGCCCCGCCCGCTCACCGCATTGACGAAGAACAGCGAAATCATCCCCGCCGCCGCCGCCTGCTCGGCATAGCCGCCGATGCGGCCGAGGTGATGCGTGCGGCGCAGCCCGAACATCGCCATGCCCTGCGCCCGGCTGGTCTCAATCGCCCAATCCGTCACCGCGCGGCCGACCACCTGGCCAAACCCCATGCCGCCATCCCACACCGCCATCGCCCCCTCGCCACCCACCCGGCTGGGCTGGGTATTGGGGTTGATCAGCCCCGCCTCGGCATTCTCGATATAGCGCGGCACGAGTTGCACGCCGTGGCTGTCATGGCCGCGAAGATTGGCCTCCACCAGGTCGGAGGCGATTCGCGCGGCCTCGGGGCCGCTGCTGCCCACCGCCTCGAACATGGCGCTGACAAGGGTGATGAGGGCAGGGGCGGTGATGCGGGGCATGGCGTTTCTCGTTCTTGGATCGCGGCAGCACAACACAATTGCCGCTGCAGGGCCACGGCGACCCTTCAAACCTATCCCCTGGCTACGGCCCTGCGCTATAGGCCAGGGTCTGCGACCAAACCCCTGGGATTAGCTCATGACCATTCATGTCGCGCTGCGCCACCGCACCAGCTACACCTATGAAAAGCCGGTGGCACTCGGGCCGCAACTCATCCGCCTGCGCCCCGCGCCGCATGCCCGCACCCCGGTTTTGGCCTATTCGCTCAATATTTCGCCCCGCGGCCATTTCCTGAACTGGCAGCAGGACCCGCAGGGCAATTTCCAGGCCCGCGTGGTCTTCCCCGAAAAGGTCACCCATTTCGACGTGACCGTGGATTTGATCGCCGATATGGCGACGCAAAACCCCTTCGACTTCTTCCTCGAGCCCGAAGCCGAGACTTGGCCCTTCGCCTATGATCCTGTGCTGGATGAGGAACTCGCCCCCTTCCGCAAAACCACCCAAGCCGGGCCGCTGCTCAAAGCCTTCCTGGCCGATGTCCCCCGCACCGAGCGGCGCAGCATCGATATGCTGGTGGGCCTCAACCAGATGATTCAGAACCGCACCAATTACATTGTGCGGATGGAGCCCGGCGTCTGGACGCCGGAGCAAACCCTTGAGGAGGGCCGCGGCTCCTGCCGCGACTCCGCCTGGCTGCTGGTCCAGGCGCTGCGCCATCTTGGCCTCGCCGCGCGTTTCGTCTCGGGCTACCTCATCCAACTCGTGGGCGATGTAAAACCGGTGACCGGCGCCGAGGGTCCCGCCGCCGATTTCACCGATCTGCATGCCTGGGCCGAGGTCTATCTCCCCGGCGCCGGCTGGATCGGCCTTGATGCCACTTCGGGCCTGCTGACGGGCGAGGGCCATATCCCCCTCGCCGCCTCGCCCGAGCCGGCCTCGGCCGCGCCCATCTCCGGCATGGTGGAGGAGGCGAAATGCGAATTCGGCTTCGAGATGCACGTCACCCGCGTGCAGGAAACGCCCCGCGTCACCAAGCCCTATAGCCCCACGCAATGGCAGCGCATTCTCGCCACCGGCCGCGCCGTGGATGCCGAACTCGCCGCCGGTGATGTGCGCCTGAGCATGGGCGGTGAGCCCACCTTCGTCGCCGATAGCGATCGTGACGCGCGGGAATGGAATATCGATGCGCTGGGCCCGACCAAGCGGGGCTATGCCGGCCGGTTGCTGCGCCGCCTCGCACCGCTCTGGGCCCCGGGTGCCGTGCTGCAATACGCCCAGGGCAAGCAATACCCCGGCGAGCCGCTGCCCCGCTTCGCCCTGTATTGCCATTGGCGGGCCGATGGCGTGCCGGTCTGGGAAAATTCTTCCCTGCTGGCCAGCGACGATGATACCGACAATGCCACGCCCGCCGATGCCGCAGATTTCGCCAAACGCCTCGCCGCGCGGCTGCAGGTGGACCCCGCCATGGTGCGCTCCGGCCATGAGGACATCCATTACTATCTCTGGAAGGAAGGCCGCCTGCCGGCCAATATCCTCGCCGAGGACAGCAAGCTGGCCGACCCGCTGGAGCGCGCCCGCCTCAAGCGCATCTTCGCCCAGGGGCTGAGCGCGCCGGTCGGCTCCGTGCTGCCGCTGCGCCGGGTGCAGGCCGAGGGGGGGGCGCGCCTCTGGCAGACCGGAAACTGGTTCTTTCGTGATGATGTGATGTTCCTCGTCCCCGGCGATAGCCCGATGGGCCTGCGCCTGCCGCTCGCCTCACTGCCCTGGATCGACCCCGCCGCGCTGGAGGCGGATGCCGAGCCCGATCCCTTCGCCGACACCGCGCCCCTGCCCAGCGCCGAGGCGGTGGTGCAGCGCCGCCAACTCGCCCTCAGCCGTGCCATGGACGCGCTGCATGGCGATCTGGGCATCGAGGATTTCCGCCCCCGCCCGCAAGCCGCGGCAAAAGACCCTGGCCAAATCCGCACCGCGCTCTGCGTCGAGCCGCGCGGGGGGCTGCTGCATGTCTTCCTTCCCCCCGTCTTCGCCGCCGAGGATTGGCTCGACCTCGTCGCCGCCATTGAGGGTACCGCCGCCCAAACCGGTCGCAAAATCTTCCTCGAAGGCTATCTGCCGCCCGAAGACCCCCGCCTGCCGCATTTCTCGATCACCCCCGACCCCGGCGTGATCGAGGTGAATATCCACCCCGCCCATGGCTGGCATGAGGTGGTGGACCGCACCGCCCAACTCTATGAACAGGCCCGCCAGGTGGGCCTCACCGCCGAAAAATTCATGATGGATGGCCGCCATGTCGGCACCGGCGGCGGCAATCATGTGGTGAGGGGTGCGGCCGATGCCGCCGATAGCCCCTTCCTGCGCCGGCCGGATTTGCTGAAATCGCTGCTGGGTTTCTGGCACAACCACCCCAGCCTCTCCTACCTCTTCTCCGGCCTCTTCATCGGCCCCACCAGCCAGCACCCGCGCATCGATGAGGCGCGGCAGGATAGTGTGCGCGAATTGGAAATCGCCTTCGCCGAGGCCGCCAAAACCCGCCCCACGCCACCCTGGCTGGTCGACCGCCTCTTCCGCAACATCCTCGCCGATATGACCGGCAATACCCACCGCACCGAATTCTGCATCGACAAGATGTACAACCCGGACAGCGCCTCCGGCCGGCGCGGCCTCGTCGAGTTCCGCGGCTTCGAAATGCCGCCGCATGCCGAAATGTCCACCGCCCAGATGCTGCTGATGCGCGCCGCCCTCGCCGCCTTCTGGAACCGCCCCTATGAGCGCCGCCTCATCCGCTGGGGCACCCGGCTGCATGACAACTTCATGCTGCCCGAACTCTGCGGCCAGGATTTCAATGACGCGCTGGAAGATCTCGGCCAATTCGGCTTCAAGCTCGACCCGGCCTGGTTCGCGCCGCACATGGAATTCCGCTTCCCGTTGATCGGCGAAACCACCCTGCGCGACATGCGCCTCGAAATCCGCCACGCGCTGGAACCCTGGCATGTGCTGGGCGAGGAACAGGCGGCCGGCGGCACCGCACGCTATGTCGACAGCTCGGCCGAACGCATCCAGGTGAAACTCGCCAATTTCTCGCCGGAGCGTTTTTCACTCATCTGCAATGGTGTCACCGTGCCGCTCACCGCCACCGAAACCACCGGCGAATACATCGCCGGCATCCGCTTCAAGGCCTGGGCGCCATACTCTGCCCTGCACCCGACGATCAAAGCCCAAACGCCGCTGACCATCGACATCCACGACACTTGGAACAACCGCGCCATTGGCGGCGTGCAACACCACACCATCCACCCGGGCGGGCGCAATTACGACAGCTTTCCGGTCAATGCCAATGAGGCCGAGGCCCGCCGGCGCGCGCGGTTTTTCACCATCAATCACACGCCGGGCTTCACCATGCCGCTGCATGCGGGCCGCAGTGCGGAACATCCTTTGACGCTGGATTTGCGGGCTTATGCGTAACGGGGAGGGCGGCTTGTCAGGGGGCTTTGCCCCCCGACACCCCCCACCAGGGGCGACCCGCCCCTGGACCGTGTTTGAATTGGGTTGCCGATGAGCGCGCCTATGGATGAGATGGTGGATGGCGCGGGGCGGATCAGGCCGCATTGGCGCAATCTGTTGGGGGCGGTGGGTGGCCTCGGCAAGCCGCAATTGGAGGAGCGCGCCCGCCGCTTGCAGCGCGCCGCCGAGGAGGAGGGCATCGCCTCCATCCTGCCCGGCACCAAAGCGGCGGGCATGGGCTGGCGCTGTGACCCCGTGCCCCTGCCTTTGGCCGCGGCCGAATTTGCCGCCCTCGAATTGGGGCTGGCGCAGCGGGCGCGGCTGCTGGAGGCCATCCTGGCCGATCTCTATGGCCCGCAAACGCTTCTGCGCCTGGGTTTGCTGCCGCCGATGCTGGTCTATGGCAATCCGCAATTCCTGCGCGCCTCGCGCCGCGCCAATTCCCCCGCACCACACCCCCTGCTGCAACTCTATGCAGCCGAAATGCTGCGCGGCCCGGATGGGCAATGGCGGGTGATGAGTGACCGTGCCGGCCTGGTCTCCGGCATGGGACACGCGATGGAAAATCGCCGCCTGATGGGCGAGGCGATGCCCGAGGCATTTCGCGCCGCCAAGCCGCGCGGGTTGTCGATCTTTTTCGAGCTTTGGCAGGACAGCTTGCAGCGCTTGGCCCCCCAGCGCGCCGGCGCACCGGCCGTCGCCCTGCTCAGCCCCGGCACCGCCGATCCGCATTGGTTCGAGCATGTCGTGCTCAGCCGCGAAATCTCCGCTGCGCTCGTCGAGCCAGGGGACCTCACGGTGCGCGGCGGCGCACTCTTTCTCAAGACCCTACAGGGCCTGCAGCCCATCGATGTGCTGCTCTCCCGGGTCGAGGCCAATACGCTCGACCCGCTGGAATTCCCCGAAGCCGATGCCGCAGGCGGCGTGCCCGGCGTGCTGGATGCGGCCCGGCATGGCACCCTTGCGCTGGTCAATGCCCCGGGTGCCGACCTTGCCGAATCCCCCGCCCTCGCAGCCTTCTTGCCGGCCTTGTGCGAACATCTTCTGGGCGAGAGCCTCTTGCTGGAAAGCCTGCCCACGCTCTGGCTCGGCAGCCCAGGCGCCATGGCGCAAGTGCTGGCAGCCGCCGAGCCCATCCTCATCCGCCCCGCCATGGATGGTGCCGCCCCGGGCGAGGTCTATACCCCCGCCATGCGCCCCCGCCTGGAGGCCGCCCCCGGCGCCTGGTGCGCCACCTGGCTGCCCACCGCCTCGGTCGCGCCGTGTTTTTCCGGCACCGCCCTGGCCCCCCTGCCGCTGGCGCTGCGGCTTTTTGCGGTCAGTGACGATGCCGGCTGGCACGCCATGCCCGGAGGCCTCGCCCGGGTGCTGGATGGCACAGCCCCCATGGCCGGGCGGCTGCCGCGCTCGGGCTGGTGCAAGGATGTCTGGGTGCTGGCCGAAGAAGAAGCACTGCCGATCATCGGCCCCGCCGCGCAGCAATTGCCCCCCATCGCCATCCGCCGCAATTCCGGCGCCATCCCCTCCCGCGTGGCCGACAACCTCTATTGGCTGGGCCGTTATGTGGAGCGGCTGGACCGCGCGGCGCGCCTCATCCGCGCCACCCTCACCCGCCTGCGCCGCGGCGCGCCACTGCCGCGCGAGATCGCCGAGGTCGCCGCCCTGGCGCGCTGCCTGCGCGAGGCCGGGCTGATCGATGCCGAGGCGCTGCCCGGCGGCGGCTCCACCACGGCGCTCGCCGCCGCCCTGGCCCATGCCGCGCGGCCCGAGGGTGCTGTCGGCCAATTGCAGGCCCGCATCGCCAATCTGACCGAGACGGTGCGCGACCGCCTGACCGATGACATGCACGCCACCTTCAATCTCAGCCTGCGCGCCGCCCGCGCGGCCGGCGAGACGGCGGGCACCGGCCTCGAATCCCTCTCCCGCGCCATGGTCGCCAATCTGCGCTTCGCCACTGCGGTGGCCGGGGTGGCCAGCGAGAATATGGTGCGCGGCGGCGGTAGGCTGTTTCTCGAACTCGGCCGCCGGCTGGAGCGCTCACAGGCGGTGCTGGCCGAGATCGGCCTGGTGCTGGACCAGCCGCCCGCGCGCATCGAGGCCGGCTTGCGCCTGGTGCTGGAACTCTGCGACAGCGTGATCACCTATCGCAGTCGCTACCTTGCCGTGCTGCAGCCCGCCCCGGTGCTCGACCTCGTGCTGGCCGACCCGTCAAACCCCCGCGGCCTCGCCTTTCAGATCAACGCCATCCAGGCCGCCTTGGCCGAGGTCTCTTCCCTTGCCGAGGACCCGCTGGTGGCCGAGGCTGGTGCTTTGTCGCGCGATGCCGAGGCGCTGGTGCAATCCATTCTGGCTTCCCCCGAGCAGGCGGTGGCCGCCGCCATGCTGCCGCCGCAACTGGCCGAGATGGCCGACCGCCTGGGCGGGCTCAGTGACGGCGTCACCAGGCGATATTTCGCCATGCTGCCGGTCGCGCGCTCGCTCGGGCTCGATGGACCGGTGGCAGTACTGGCCGAGGTGCTCGCCCCATGATGTATTGGGTGCGCCACATCACCGCCTATGCCTATGATCAGCCGGTCGATCTGGCTGCCCATCTGCTGCACCTCAAGCCGCGCGCCCTGCCGGGCCAGCGGGTGGTTCATGCCCGCATCCGCTGCCAGCCCGCCCCCGACCATGCGACCGAGACGCATGACCATTTTGGCAATGCCGCCACCCGCATCTTCATCGCCGCCCCGCACCAGCATTTCGAGGTGACGGCCGAGGCGCTGGTCGCGGTTGATTTCGCGCCGCCGCCACCGCCCGAGGCGACGCTGCCCTGGGATGTGGTGGCTGACCAGGCCCGGCGCGGCTGCGATGAGGCCACGGAATACCTCCACGCCTCAGCCCATGCCCCCGCCCTGGCCGAGGCAGCAGAATTCGCCCGCCCCTGCTTCCCCCCCGGCCGGCCGGTGCTGGCGGCCCTGCTGGATCTCAATGAACGCATCGCCACCGAATTCCGCTTCCAGGCCGGCGTGACCTCCATCTCCACCCCGGTGGAGGAGGTGCTGCGGTTGCGCCGTGGCGTCTGCCAGGATTTCACCCATCTGATGATCGCAGCCCTGCGCGGCCTCGGCCTGCCGGCGCGCTATATGTCTGGCTATATCCGCACCCGCCCGCTGCCCGGCCAGGAGCGCCGCCGTGGCGCCGACCAAAGCCATGCCTGGGTCGGCGCCTGGCTGGGCGAGCGCGATGGCTGGGTGGGGCTGGACCCCACCAATGGCATCGTGGTGCGCGATGAGCATGTGGTGATCGCCTGGGGGCGCGATTTCGCCGATATCTCGCCGCTGCGCGGGGTGATTTTGGGCGGCGGCGCGCATCAGCTGAGCGTCAGCGTCGATCTGGAACCCGCAGAGGGCGGCTGAATTACAGCAACCCTTCCCGCCGAAAGGAGAGGTGCTGCCCGCGCCCGACCACCACATGATCATGCAGCACAATCCCCAGCGCCTCGGCGGCGCGGCGGGTTTCGGCCGTCATCTCAATATCAGCGCGTGAGGGCGTTGGGTCACCACTCGGGTGGTTATGCACCAAAATCAGGGCGGTTGCGTGCAATTCCAGCGCCCGCTTCACCACCTCCCGCGGATAGACCGGCGTATGGTTCACCGTGCCCCGCGCCTGCGCCTCATCGGCGATCAGCCGGTTCTTGCTGTCGAGAAACAGCACGCGAAACTGCTCAATCGGCTCGCGCGCCATCACCGCCGTCAGGTATTCGATCAACCGCTCCCAATTGTTCAGCAGGTTTTGCGATTTGATTGAGGCGGCGGAGAGCCTGATCGCTGCGCCCTGCACCAGTTTCAGCGCTGCCGCACCGGCCTCACCCATGCCCTCCACCGCCTGCAAGGCGGCCATGGGTGCGGCAATGGTATCGGCGAAACTGCCAAAACGGTCGAGCAATGCGCGGGCAATGGGCTTGGTGTCGCGCCGCGGCATGGCGGTGAAGAGCAGCATCTCCAGCATTTCATGGTCGAGCAGCGCATCGGGCCCCGCCCGCAGCAGCCTCTCCCGCATGCGGGCACGATGGCCCAGATGCCCCGGCGGCGGCGGCACTTCGCCGGCAAAAAGGTCGCCAGCCTCGGCGAAGCCCGCTTGCCGCTTCCCCCGGCCACCTGCCTTGCTGGACATCTCGCCCCTCCACACCACCTCCGGCAGTGTGGCTGCTCAACCTGGGGTTGTCACGCCTATTCCGCCCCATCCTCAGGCGCGGGCAGCGGCAGCGCGCCCGGCTTCTCGCCCGCCGCCAGCAACACTGCATTGAGCGCCTGCTGGGTGCAAAGCCCCAGAATCACCGGGTCGCGCGGCTTGATATTGGGGCTGTTCCAATGGGTCCGGTCGCGCACCTTGGCAATGGTGTCCTTGGTCGTGCCCAACAGCTTGCCCACCGCCGGATCGGGCAGCTTGGGGTAGTTGCGCAGCAGCCAGGCAATGCCATCAGGCCGGTCATTGCGCTTGGCCACCGGGGTATAGCGCGCACCCTTGCCGCGTGCCTTGGGCAGTTCGATCGAGGAGATAGAAATCTGCAGCCGCGCATCGGCATTGGCCTCGCAGCGGGCAATTTCCTCCCGCGTCAATTGGCTATTGGCAATGGGATCATAGCCGATAATACCTTGCGCCACCTCACCATCCGCAATGGCCTGGACCTCAAGGGGATGCATGCCGACGAAATCGGCAACCTGGTCAAAGGTCAGTGCGGTTTTCTCGATCAGCCACACGGCGGTGGCCTTGGGCATCAGGGGCTGGGTCATCGGCGTTGGTTCACAGCTGTTGGCGCAACACGGAGGCCGGTGGGGCGCGCGCAATATGCTGCGGCCCGGGCCGGCCCACCCGGGCACGCGGGGCGGAGTCTCGGGATGGCAGGGAGAATCCCCACCAACATCAAAGATTGATATAGTCGCGCTTGCGGCCAGGGTCAAAGGACCAAGTGGCCAAAAAGCGGGAGTTTATGAGGCAATGCATGATGAAGACAGCATAAGGCGGCCAGAAAGGCCATTGGCACCACGCCAGTATGATGGCTGGTCCATCAGCGATTTCGCCGAGCATATCGCCGCATTGCAGCAGGAAATCATCCGTGCCGAAGCGGCCAAGGCCGCCAAACAGGCCAGCCTTGAGGCCGCCGCAGTTTTTTTCAAACCACACCAAGCCTGACAGGCTGCCACGAACAAGATCGAGGGGCTTTGCCCCTCGAGCACCCCAGCAGGAAACTTAGTTTCCTGCACCTTCATTCAATTATGGGCTTTTCAAATAATTTTTTCAAATTAAAATATTTGGGAGAGTCAAATTCTATAAATATTTTTTCAATAAATATAGTTGTATTTACAAATAGAATTGGATCTCAAAATAACAAAAATCCCTGAAAATTATCGACATCTGTCTCGACCCTGGGGGGAGAGCGCGAGTGGGCAAAGCCCTTCGCTCTTTCTCTTCCGCCGCCAGCAGCCTGGTGCAGCTCCCTTTAGCGCGAGGCGCGCGTCTCGGTGCGGCGGATAGGCGCCCCAGGGCGATAGGCCACGGCGCGCATCGAGGCGCGTGAGCCCCCATGCCACACGGCGCTGCTTTGCCGGCCCGAACTGCTATAGGAGGCGAAGTCAGTATCCGAACCGGTATCGGGGCGGTTGAGGATAAAGCCGTGGGTTGAATAAGGCCGGCCGAAATTCTCATTGCTCCAGCCCACCTGCACCCGAACCTGGGTCCAGTCATTATTGGCCGAGACATCCATCACATCGACGCCTTGCATGATCGAGCCGCGGCGGATGCCCGGGCCGCCCCAATTGGCATGGTCGATCTCAATGAGGCGGCTATTGATGACGCGGCTGACCACCGCGACATGGCCTGAGCGCATACCGCCCGAGGAGGGAAAGGAGAGGATGGCGCCCGGCTCGGGGCGGCTGGAACGGGCGTAGCGGCCGGCGGCATTATACCACCAGTCACGGCCATTGCCGGAAATCTCCATGCCGGTCACCTGCCGGGCATAGGGGACGCAGGATATGCCCGCGGAGTAGCCCAGGGCGCTGCGGTTTCTGGCCTGCGTGCTGCGCGGGCGGGGGGTGGCAGTGGCCGCGCCGCTGCGAGCGGTGGATGCTCTGGCGCTGTCATTGGGTTGCGCGTTGCGGGCATCGGGCCGGGCCGCCTGCGCCACCACCGGCAATGCGGTGAAGCCGAGGCCGAGACAAAAACCGAGCGCCAGCGTGCGATACCGCATCCAATATTCCTTCTGAAGCCCCACGGGTGCAACTGGCCCGTTCCTGCCGCGTTGTGTCCCGTGCCGGGGATGAGGCGGCAACCGCGAAAATTGATACATTGGGTAATTTCGCGTGATTTGCGGAAGTGGCCTGTGGATAACTTTGCCTGATCGGAGGATTTTCCTTCATCCATCCGCATCATCGCGCAATGCCACACTGTGGCGGCAAAACTGCAACAGCCCTGCGAATCACCCCGCGCGAGGTTGCTTCACCCGCAGCACTGGCCGTCAGCGCGCCGCAAGCTGCCCATGCTGCGCCGCGCAGATTGGCCGAGCCTGCGCGGAACTGCACAGCCAGGCCCAGGCTCGGCGGCGGCAAGCCCTGCCACCCACCGCCACCCGCTCAGATAATAAGGGCTAAATCAAGCAAGTCGCTGAGAACAAATGCCGCATCACCGCCGCCACCAAGGCGGTTGATCAGAGCTTCACGCCCAGCCGCCCCGCCATATCCTGGATGAATTGCCAGGCCACCCGCCCCGAGCGCCCGCCTCGGGTGACCGACCATTCCACCGCAGCGCGGCGCAGCGCCTCAGTCTCGATCGGCAGCGCCATCGCCTCGGCATAGCCCTCGATCATGGCAAAGAAAGTATCCTGATCGGTGTTGTGGAAGCCGATCCACAGCCCGAAGCGGTCACTGAGCGAGACCTTCTCCTCCACCGCCTCGGCCGGGTTGATGGCGGTGGATTTCTCATTCTCAATCATGTCGCGCGGCATCAAATGGCGCCGGTTCGAGGTGGCATAGAACAGCACATTGGCCGGCCTTCCCTCGATGCCGCCATCGAGCACGCTCTTGAGCGCCTTGTAATCGGCATCCTCGCGCTCGAAGGAGAGGTCATCGCAAAACACCAGCACCCGGCGGCTTTGCAGGCGCAGCACATTGAGCAGGTCGGGCAGGGTGCGGATATCCTCGCGCTGGATTTCCAGCAGCACCAGCGCGCCGGGATGCGCCTCATTCGCCGCCGCATGGGCGGCCTTGACCAGCGAGGATTTGCCGGTGCCGCGCGCGCCCCAGAGCATGGCGTTATTGGCGGTGAAGCCCGCGGCAAAGCGCAGGGTATTCTCCATCAGAATGGCCTTTTGCCGCTCCACACCCTTGAGCAGGGTGAGCTCGACGCGCGCGACATGCGGCACGGGGTCGAGCCTGGCCGGCGGGCCGGGATGCCAGACGAAGGCATCGGCGCCATCGAGGCTGAGGCGGTCGGCCGGCGGGGGGGCGAGGCGCTCCAGCGCTTCGGCGATGCGGAGAAGAAGGGCGTCGTTCAGGCTTGTCATGGCGGCGCGTTTGGCCCGGATGTGGCGCCACGTCCAGCACCCAGCCCGCAGGTGGCGCTTGACGCGCCCGGGCACGCCGCTAGGTTCCGGTCCAACATAAACCTTACGGAGCCTTAACCCATGTTCATCTCGCCCGCCTACGCGCAGGACGCAGCCGGCGCTGGCGCCATGGTGATGCAGCTGGCCCCGCTGATCCTCATCTTCGTGGTGTTCTATTTTCTGCTGATCCGCCCGCAGCAGACCAAGATGAAAGAGCATCGCGCCATGCTCAGCGAGCTCAAGCGGGGCGATAAGGTGATCACCGCCGGCGGCATCGTGGCGGAGATCAAGCTGGTCACTGAGGGCAAGGATGAGATTGAGGCCGAAATTGCTCCCAATGTCCGCGTGAAGCTGGTGCGTGGCACCATCGCCAGCGTGATCAAGCCGCAGGCCGCCAACGACGCCAAGGCCTGATCTGATGCATCGCCTGGTGGAAACCCCCCAGGCGATCATCGCCGTGGAGGAGCATGGGCCCGCCGAGGGATTGCCCATGATCCTGCTGCACGGCTTCCCCTATTCTGCCCGCGGTTATGATGCGGTGCTGCCGCTTTTGGCGGGGCGGCGGGTGCTGGTGCCGCATTTGCGCGGCTATGGCGAAACAAGGCTGAAGCCTGGCGTGCTGCGCTCGGGCGCGCAGGCGGCGCTGGGGGCGGATTTGCTGGCGCTGATGGATGCGCTGGCCATCCCGCAGGCGCTTCTGGCCGGCTATGATTGGGGCGGGCGGGCGGCCTGCATCATCGCAGCCCTCCACCCCGCACGCTGCGCGGGGCTCGTGACCTGCACCGGCTATAATATCCAGGACATCGCCCGCAGCGGTGAGCCCGCGCTGCCGGATCGTGAAATGCGCCATTGGTATCAATGGTATTTGCATGGTGAGCGCGGTGCGCTGGGCCTCGCCCGTCACCGCGAGGAATTCGCCCGGCTGCTCTGGGCGATGTGGTCACCCGATTGGCGCTTCTCCGAGGCGGAATTCGCAGCCTCCGCCTTGCATTGGCACAATGCGGATTATGTCGAGACGGTGGTGCATTCCTATCGCCACCGCTACGCGCTGGTGGCGGGTGACGCGGCGCATGCGGGTATGGAGGCGGCGCTGGCGGCGCAGCCCGATATCACCGTGCCGAGCATTGATATTCATGGCGGCAGCGACGGGGTGAACCCGGCCCCGTCTGAGCCGTCAGCACGTTTCACCGGCCGCTTCGAGCGCCGGGTCTTGCCGCGTGTGGGTCATAACCCCCCGCAAGAGGCGCCGGAGGCTTTTGCCGCAGCGCTGCTGGCGCTGGGCTGAGATAATACCATCCTCGCGGCGGGGCGCCGCGAGGATGGGTTTGGCCTGATTAGGCCGTCTGGCCGGTGGTCAGGCCACCCTTGTCCATCAGGCTCTCGACGACATCCCAAGCCACCAGCTTGTTCAGGAAATTGTCGAGGTAGTTCGGGCGGACATTGCGGAAGTCGAGGTAATAGGCGTGCTCCCAGACATCGGCGCCCAGGATCGGCTGGCCTTCGCCGGTGGAGAGCGGGTTGGCGCCATTGGCGGTCTTGGTCACCTTCAGCTTGCCATCGGGGGCGATGATCAGCCAGGCCCAGCCGGAGCCGAACTGGGTGACGCCGGCGGCCTTGAAGGCCTCCTTGAAGGCGGCGAGGCCACCGAGGTCGCTGTCGATCTTGGCAGCCAGCTTGGCGGGCAGCTTGTCGCCACCGCCATTGGGGGACATCACCTGCCAGAACAGGTCATGATTCCAATGCTGGCCGGCCTGGTTGAGCACGGGCAGGCCATCGGCGCCGGCGGCACCAGCCTCGGCCACGATGGTCTCGAGGCTCTTGCCGGCGAGGCCCTTGCTCTCGATCAGGCCGTTCAGGGCCGTCACATAGGCATTGTGATGCTTGCCGTGATGCAGTTCCAGCGTCTCCTGGCACATGCCATTGGCGGCAAGGGCGGAGACGGAATAGGGCAGGGAGGGAAGGCTGAAGGGCATTTTGGTTGCTCCTGTTGGGATGGTAGCGAGGTAGGCGGCGACTGGCGGGGCGTCAACCAAGCGATTACACAAGGGCATGCCGCAAGCCCTGTCTGATATCGGCGCCCTGGCCCGCGCCCGCGAGCCGGACCGTTTTTTCTGCGCCCTTTTTGCCCCGCCAGAGCGGCGTGAGGCGTTGTTTGCGCTCATTGCCTATCATCATGAGTTGGGCCGGGCGCGGGAGGTGGCGAGCAACCCGATGATCGCGGCCATTCGGCTGCAATGGTGGCGCGATGCGCTGGAGACGCCGCGCCGGCATGAGGTGGCGACGCCGCTCTGCGCTGCCATGGCCGAGGGGCTGCTGCTGCGCGAGGATTTGCTGGCCATGGTGGATGCGCGTGAGGCGGAGCTGGATGAGGAGGGCATCCCCAGCGAGGCTGCCTTCGCGGCCTATTTGCGAGGCAGCCATGGTGGCTTTGCCGTGGCGGCGGGGCGGCTGCTGGGGGCGGCACCGGCTGAGTTGGTGGCGCTGCAGGCAATGGGGGCGGCGCAGGGGCTGGCGGCCTTGCTGGGCCATGTGGAGGCTCTGGCGGCGCGGGGGCGCTGCCTTTTGCCGGTGGATGCGCTGGCCGGCGCTGGTTTGAGCCTGCACGAGGCGATGGCGGCGCCGCAGCGCCTGGGGCCGCTGGTGGCCCGGCTGGCGGCGGCGGGCATGCCGCCGGGGCCGCGGGCCTGGGCGCCGGGGCTGCTGGCGGCGGCGCTGCCTGCTGTGCTGGCGCGGCGGGATTTGCGGCTTCTGGCGGCGGGGCGGGCCCGGCAGCGGGGCACGGCGGATAGGTTGGCCTTGCTATGGGCGGCGTGGCGGCGGCGCGCCTGACTTGCCGTTTCTTGGCCATAAAGCGCTGGTAGAAAAGCCTGATCCTGCATTGTTTTGGAGTATGCGCCTTGGCCCGTTATCTCGTCACCGGCGGTGCCGGCTATGTTGGCAGCCATGTTGTTCTGGCGCTGCTCGATCGCGGCGATGAGGTGGTGGTGCTGGATAATCTCTCCACCGGCCATCGCGCTGCCGTGGCGCCGGGGGCTGCGTTCGTCAAGGCGGATTTGGGCTCTGCCAAGGATGTGGCGGAGGTGTTTGCCGGCTGGCGGTTTGATGCGGTGTTTCACCTGGCCGCACTCTCGCTGGTGGGTGAGAGCATGCGCCAGCCGCTGCATTATATCCGGGCCAATGTGAATAATTCGGTGGGGCTGGCGGAGGCTGCGGTGAAGGCGGGGGTATTGCGCTTCGTTTTCAGCTCCACGGCAGCGATTTTTGGCGTGCCGCGGGAGGTGCCGATTGCCGAGGATGCGCCGGCTGTGCCGGTGAACCCTTATGGCGAGAGCAAGCTGATGGTGGAGAAGGCGCTGGGCTGGGCGCAAGCCGCGCATGGGCTGCGCAGCGCCTGCCTGCGGTATTTCAATGCGGCCGGGGCGGACCCGAGGGGGCGGGCGGGGGAGGATCATGATCCTGAGACGCATCTCATCCCGCGGACCATTATGGGGGCGCTGGGGCGGGCGGCGCCGGTGAGTGTATTCGGCACCGATTATGACACGCCCGATGGCACGGCGAGGCGCGATTACGTGCATGTGGCGGATCTGGCGGCGGCGCATCTGGCGGTATTGCCGCGGCTGGAGGAGGGCTCGGTGGCCTATAATCTGGGCAATGGCGCCGGGCATTCGGTGTTTGAGGTGATTGCGGCGATTGAGCGGGTGTCTGGACGGAAGGTGCCGCATCACATCGGGCCGCGGCGGGAGGGGGACCCGCCGGTGCTGGTGGCGAGTTCGGCCAGGATCAAGGCGGAGACGCAATGGCGGCCGGTGCATGACAGGCTGGATGATATTGTGCGCACGGCCTGGGATTGGCATGTGGCGCACCCCGAGGGGTATGGCGACCGGGGCGGGGTGGGCTGAAAACTGTTCTATTCGGACAAATACCAGATTTGGTGTGGTTGTGGTGTTGGGCCACAGGATGTGGTGTTTGGCGGCGGATGGGGATGTTAAACAGCGTTTGGGTTTTATAGGAAAATTTGCCGGGAAAGGCAAGGTTTATGGTGTGCGGGCGGGGTGTGCGGCCGGTTATGATCGCCGGCGCGGTGATCGGTCAGTGGTTTTGTCCGCGCTCCCGCAACCTCTCCCACACCAAAAACCCCGCCAAAACCGCCAAGCCAGCCCCCGCCATCACCATCATCCCCAGCCTGGGCCCCAGCCCATCGGCCAGCGCACCCATGGCCAGCACGCCTGCTGGGCTGCAGCCGATGCAGGTGGTGACCAGGCCCAGCACGCGCGAGCGCATGGAAGGTGGCGCCGCCGCCATGGCGAGGGAGGTTTGCAGCGCCGAGAAGCGCGCCGTGCCCAGGCCCCCCAGCGACAGCAGGGCCAGCGCCAGCCAATAGGATGGCACCTGTGCCACCAGCAGCAGCAGGACCAAAAAACTGGCCGAGCCGAGCACGAAGCTGGCCGGGCCGGGCGGGCGGCCGGGGCGCAGGGTCAGCCAGAGCCCGCCCAGCAGCGCGCCGAAGGGCTCGGCTGCTGCCAGCAGACCGATTGCGGCGCCCGAGACGCCAAAGGCCACCGCGCCGAAGGCCGGCAGCACGGCGCCATAGGCAAAGGCGAAGATGTTCATCACCAGGGTGAGGGCCAGCACGAGGCGCAGGCGGGGTTCGCGGCGGGCGAAGGCGGCGGCCTCGGCAATGCCGGCGAAGGAGAGGGGCGGCACCGGCCCCTCGGGGCGTGGGGGCGGGCGGATGCGCAGCACCAGGGCGAGTGCCACCAGGTGGAAAAAGCAGGCGATGGCGACGGCAAAGGCCAGGCCCGTCCATTGAAACAGCGCACCGCCCAGCAACGGGCCGAGGGCGCGGGTGCAACTGCCGGTGAGGGTATCGAAGGCGATGGCGCGCACGATATCGCCCGGTGGCGCCAGATCCGCCGCCATGCGCCGCCGCGTGGCCATCTCGCCCGACCAGGAGAGGCCGGCGATCAGGCCCTGGGCCATGAGGTGCCAGGGTTGCAAAAGCCCGGTCACTGCGAGCAGCACGACCGAGCCGGCGGAGAGGGCGGAGGTGGCCTGCAGCCCGGCCAGGACGAGCCTTCGGTCAAAGCGTTCGGCCAGGGCGCCGGCCATGGCGCCGAGCAGCAGCATGGGCAAAGCGCGCATCATCACCACGGCCGAGACCGCCAGCGCCGAGCCGGTTTGCTGAAACACCCAAAGCGTGCCGGCCAGAATCTCCAGCCAGCGCATGGCATTGGCAATGCCGCCCAGCAGCCACACCCGCCGGTAATCCGGCAGGCGCAGCAATGCGATGATGCTCACATCACCACGGGCGCGGCGGCTTCGTGCAGCCAGCGGGCCAAGGCGAGCATGTGCGCATCCTGATGCGGCTGGCCGATGAGTTGCACGCCCATGGGCAGGCCGCCCACCGCCAGCATGGGCAAGGTGACGGCGGGGCAGCCAAGTGCCGAGGTGCCGGCATTGCAGGAAGGGTCGCCGGTGGGGCGGGGGTTGGCGGCGGCGTCGGGCGCTTTTGGGTTCCACAGGGGCGCGGGGCCGGGGCAGGCGGGGGCGATCAGCGCATCGGCCAGCGGGGCGATGGCGGCATGGGCGGCGCGCATGGCGGCGCGCTCGGCCAGCAGGGCTGCGTAGTCATCGGCGGTGGTGGTGGCGGAGGCATCGAGCCTGGCGCGCATCCGGGCGGAGATTTTGTCGCGGGGCAGGCTGCGATAGGCCCAGCGGTTTTCGAAGGCGGTGATGCGGGTGCCGATGGCCATGGCCTGGGATACGGCGCGGTCGAGGGCGGCGAGCAAGGGGTGGTCCTCGGGCCAGAGAATCTCGACATCAAGGCTGCGGACGAAGCGCTCGAAGGCGGCTTGGGCGGTGGCCTCGATGCGCGGCCAGCATTCGGTGCGCATGACGGCGAGGCGGATGGGGCGGCGGGGGGCGGGGGTGGCCATGGGGCCCATCACGCCGGGTGTGCCGGGGTCACCTCCGAGGCGGGAGGAGATTTCGCGAGCGACGGCCCATATATCCTCGGGGGCATTGCCATGCGGGCCGGCGGTGGATTGGCTGGTGCCCTGGCGCTCGCCGCGGTGAATGCCGCCCTGGGTGGGTTTGAGCGCCCAATTGCCGCAATAGGCGGCGGGGCGAATGATGGAGCCCGCCACCTGGGTGCCGATGGCGACTGGGACGAAGCCAGCGGCGACTGCGGCCGCGCTGCCCGAGGAGGAGCCGCCCGGGGTATGGGCGGCATTCCAGGGGTTGGTGGTGGGGCCTGGTTCGCTCATGCCGAGTTCGGTGGTGACGGTCTTGCCCAGGATGATGGCGCCGGCCTCACGCAGCGCCCCTACCATGGCGCTGTCACGCCGGGGCCAATGGCCTTCATAGGCGGCGCAGCCCATTTGGGTGGGCATATCGGCGGTCTCTATCAGGTCCTTGATGGCGATGGGCATGCCATCAATGGGCGAGAGCGGGCGGCCGGCGGCGTGGCGGGTGGTGGCGGCATCGGCGGCGGCGCGGGCAGCCTCGATATTGAGGGTGACGAAGGCCTGGACGAGCGGCTCACGCGCGGCGATGCGCTCGAGACAGGCTTCCAGATAGGCGCGGGGCGAGATGGCGCCGTTTGGCACCTGATCGTGAAAACTCAGGCCGCGCCATGACGGATGATAGACCATTTCCAAACCCCCAATTGCTTGGGCGCCAGCTTCGGGGCTGGCGCGGGGCTCGGCAAGGGGGCCTTAGACCTCCTCGAGGTCCAGCGCGTAGCCGGCGCTGCGCACGGTGCGGATGATATCCACCTCGCCCTCGGCGTTGATGGCCTTGCGCAGGCGGCGGATATGCACATCCACCGTGCGGGGCTCGACATGGATGTCGCGGCCCCAGACGGCATCGAGCATTTGCTCGCGCGAGAAGACCCGGCCGGGATGCATGAGGAAGAATTCCAGCAGGCGGTATTCCGTCGGGCCCAGATGCAGGGCCCGGCCATTGCGCACCACGCGATGGGCGTCCTGATCCATCGACAGATCGAGGAAGGTGAGGGTGCCCTTGGTGGGCACTGTGCCGGAGCGGCGCAGCAGGGCGCGGATGCGCGCGAGCAGCGCCTCCACCGCGAAGGGCTTGGTGATGTAGTCATCGGCGCCGATATCGAGGGCGCGCACGGCGTCCTGATCCTCGGTCCGGGCGGTGACCATGATCACCGGCAGGTCCCGCGTGGCGGGGCGGCGGCGAATCTGGCGGCAGACCTCGATGCCGGAGAGGGAGGGCAGCATCCAGTCCAGCAGCACCAGATCGGGCTTGTTCTCCGCCACGCGCAGCAGGGCTTCCTGCCCATCCGTCGCCTCTTCGACCCGAAAGCCCTGTTTTTCGAGGTTGTAACGCAGCAGCGTCAGCAGGGGCGCCTCATCCTCGACGACGAGGATGGTGGGCTTGGCCATACCGGGGAAGCCATCAGGCATGCGGGCTGCTCCTATCATTGGGGTGGGCGGACGACGGCATAGGCGGAACTGTCGGATTTTGGCCGCTCATCGGGCAGGATATGGCCGCTGATGGCGTAATGGACGCGCTCGGCGATATTGGTTGCGTGGTCGCCGATGCGTTCGAGGTTCTTCGCCACGAAGAGCAGGTGGGTGGCGGCGGTGATGTTGCGCGGGTCTTCCATCATGAAGGTCAGCAATTCGCGGAAGATGCCGTTATAGATGTCATCGACCGGCTGATCGGCGTTCCACACCTCATCGGCGCGGGCGAGGTCATCATTGACCAGCGCGTCGATGGCGCCTTTGAGGTTTTCCTGCACCAGATGGGCGAGGCGGGAGAAGCCGTTGAGGCTGGCGAATTGCGGCTGGCTGGAAATGACGATGGCGCGTTTGGCGCCATTGCGGGCGTAATCGCCGATGCGCTCCAGATCCGAGCTGATCTTCATTGAGGTGACGATAAGGCGAAGATCGCCGGCCATGGGTTGGCGCAGGGCGAGGAGCTTCACGCAGAAGGCCTCGATCTCGCGCTCCAGCGCGTCGAGCTGCGCGTCGCGCGCCACCACTTCGGCGGCGAGTTCGGTGTCGCGGCGGATGAGGGCGGTGGCGCTATCGGACACCTGGCGCTCAGCGAGGCCGCCCATGCGGGCGATCATGTCACGCAGGCGCTTGAGATCTTCCTCATAGCTGCGGACGATATGCGGGGTGTCACTGCTGGGCATGGTGCCCTCCTTCCTCAGCCGAAGCGGCCGGTGATGTATTCTTGGGTCTTCGGCTGGGCTGGGTTGGTGAAGAGCTGCGCCGCGGGGGCGATTTCGATCAGCTCACCCAGATAGAAGAAGGCCACCTGGTCGGCGCAGCGTGCTGCCTGCTGCATATTATGGGTGACGATGGCGATGGTGAAGTCGCGCTTGAGTTCATCGATCAGCTCCTCGATCTTGAGCGTGCTGATCGGGTCGAGGGCGGAGGTGGGTTCGTCGAACAGGATCACCTCGGGCTTCACCGCGATGGTGCGGGCGATGCATAGGCGCTGCTGCTGCCCGCCGGAGAGGCCCATGGCGGAGGCCTGCAGCCTGTCCTTCACTTCGCCCCAGATGGCGGCGCGGGTGAGCGCCCATTCCACCCGCTCATCCATGGCGGATTTCGACAGCTTCTCATGCAGCCGCACGCCAAAGGCGATGTTCTCATAGATGGTCATCGGGAAGGGGGTGGGTTTTTGGAACACCATGCCGATGCGCGCGCGCAGCTCGTTGATGTCCACATCATCATCGAGCAGGTTTTTGCCATCCATCATCACCTCGCCAGTGGCTTTTTGGCCGGGGTAGAGGCTGTACATCCGGTTGAGCACCCGCAGCAGGGTGGATTTGCCGCAGCCCGAGGGGCCGATCATGCCGGTGACCTGGCGCTCGGGGAGGTCGAAATTGATGCTCTTGAGCGATTTGGCCAGTTGCGGCGCATAGACGAAATCGAGATTGCGCACGCTGATCCGCGCATCGCTGTTCAGCGCGGCGGAGGAGCGGGCGGCCATGCCGCCAAAGCTGGCACCGGCAGAGGTGGAGGTTTCGGCTGAAGACATCGGGATCACTTCCCTTACTTGCTGTTGCCCAGCAGCAGCCGGGCGATGATGTTGATGGCAAGGACGCCGAAGGTGACAATCAGCGCGCCGGCCCAGGCGATGTCGATCAGGTCCGGAAAGCCGGAATTGGCTTGCTGGTAGATCGCGATCGGCAGGCTGGCCATGGCGCTGTTGAGGTTGAAGCTGGTGATATTGTTACCGAAGCTGGTGAGCAGCAGCGGCGCCGTCTCGCCGGTGATGCGGGCGATGGCGAGCAGGATGCCGGTGACGATGCCTGACAGTGCCGAGCGCCAGCACACCAAGGTGACCATCTTCCATTTCGGCGCACCGAGCCCCACCACCGCCTCACGCAGGGTATTGGGGATGAGCTGGAGCATATCCTCGGTGGTGCGCACCACCACGGGAATGACCAGGATGGCCAGGGCGGCCGAGCCGGCGATGCCCGAGAAGCCACCCATGGGCAGCACCACCATCTGATAGACGAAGAGGCCGACGAGAATGGAGGGGGCGGAGAGCAGCACGTCTGAGACGAAGCGCACCGCGTTGCCCAGCGCCGAACCGCGGGCATATTCGGCGAGGTAGGTGCCGACGAAAAGGCCGATGGGCGTGCCGATGAGCGTGCCCAGCGTGGTCTGCACCAAGGTGCCCATGATGGCGTGGTAGAGGCCCCCGCGCGGGGCATCAGGGTCGCCATAAGTGGTGGGCTCGAAGGTGCGGGTGAAGACCGTCAGATCAAGCGCGGCGACGCCACGGATGATGAGGGTGAAGAGAATCGAGGCCAGGAAGAACAGGCCGATGGCGGTGGCGGCCAGGCAGGCCCAGCGGACGAGTTGATCGACCAGGCGGCGGCGGCGGCCCAGCGCGCGGGCATCGGCCATGTTGCGGCTGGGCATGGGTGTGATTGTGGCGCTCATGTCGGGCTCACTTCAGGCGAGAACGCAGCAGCCAGCGGGAGGCCGCGAGCACCACGAAGGAGATGACGAACAGCAGAAAGCCCAGAGCCAGCAGCGAGGATTGCTTGACACTGCCCATGAGGCTTTCGGGGAATTCCATGGCGACGACCGAGGCGATGGTCGTTGATGGATCAAAGATCGAGGTGGCGATACGGTTGGCATTGCCGATGACGAAGGTGACCGCCATGGTCTCGCCCAGCGCCCGGCCCAGGCCCAGCATGATGCCGCCGACCACCGAAATGCGGGTATAGGGCAATACCACACCCTTCATCACCTCCCAGCGGGTGGCACCCAGACCATAGGCGCTCTCCTTATAGACCGGCGGGACGGTGAGGAAGACATCGCGCATCGTGGCGGCGATGAAGGGCACGATCATGATGGCGAGCACGAGGGAGGCGGCGAAGATCGAGGTGCCGGCGAAATTATTGCTCGCAAAGATGGCGCCGACCAGCGGCAGGGCACCCAGCGCCTCGCCAAAGGGGAGTTGGATGTAGTTCTGCACCACGGGCACCAGCACGAAGAGGCCCCACATGCCGAAGATGATGGAGGGCACGGCGGCGAGAAGTTCGATGGCGGTGCCCACCGGGCGGCGCAGCCAGGGCGGTGCCAATTCGGTGAGGAAGAAGGCGATGCCAAAGGCGACAGGCACGCCGAAGAGGATGGCCAGGACGGCGGTGATAAGTGTGCCGAGCACCGGAACCAGCGCCCCATATTGCTCGCGCCCCTCGGCGGGGATCCAGGCTGTGCTCCAGATGAAGCCAATGCCGAATTCGCGGAAGGCGGGTAATCCACCGATGAAGAGGGTGAGAATGATGGCGCCCAGCAGCAGCAGCACGAAGATGCCAGCACCGCGGCAGATTGCTTCGAACAGCCTATCGCCAAAGCTGCCGACCTTGCGGCGGACCACCGGCGGCATGGTGGAGTTTATGGAATCTGACACTCTAGCTCCTCGCAGGCGCAAGATTGGGTGGCCGGGGGTGGTGATGCCCCCGGCCTATGGACAATGAAGGCTAGAAGGTGATGGGGGCGCCTGCAGGGTCACGCACGGCGGTCCAGCTGGCGCGAATCTGCGCCTGCACGGCTTCTGGCATGGCGATATATTCCAAGCGGCGGGCGGCATCGGCGCCGGTGCGCATCGCCCAGTCGAAGAAGCGCATGGTGTTGCGGCTGCCGGCCACCCGGTCGGCCACCGGGTTGGTGGGCAGCAGGATGAAGGTGGGGCTGACGATGGGCCAGACGGTGTCGCCGCTCAGATCGACCAGATCGGCTGCCATGCCGGGCACGTTCCAATTGGCCTGCGCGGCAGCGGCCTGGAAGGAGGCCATATCCGGCACCACGAAGCGGCCGGATTTGTTGCGCAGCTGGGTGGTGACCAGGCGGTTCACGGTGGCATAGGCGTTTTCGGTGTAGCCGATGGCGCCGGGGGTGTTGCGCACGGCGTTGGACACGCCCTCATTGCCGCGGGCGCCATTGCCAACCGGCCATTGCACCGAGGTGGCGGCGCCGGGGCCGTTCTTCCAGGCCTCACTCACGCGGCTGAGATAGGTGGTGAAGACGAAGGTCGTGCCGGAGGCATCGGCGCGATAGGCGGGGGAGACGGGCAGGTTGGGGATGCGCAGCTCGCGATTTGCCTCGACGATGCGCGGGTCATTCCAGCGGGTGATGCGGCCGGCGAAGAGGTCAACCACCAGCTCGGCGGTCAGCTTCAGGGTGTTATCGGCCACGCCGGGCAGGTTCACGATCAGCACGACCGAGCCCATCACGGTGGGGAATTGCACCAAGTTACGCTCGGTCAACTGGGCTGGCGAGAGCGGGGCGTCGGTTGCGCCGAAATCGACGGTGCGGTTGGTGATCTGGTTGATGCCGCCGCCCGAGCCAATGGATTGGTAGTTCAGCTGCAGGTTGAGCGCCTCACGCGCGCCCTGGCCCCAGCGCTGATAGACCGGGTTGGGGAAGGAGGCGCCGGCGCCGGTGATGGTGGCCTGCTGCGCCATGGCGGTGCCGGCGAGGGGGAGGGCAGCGGCGCCCAGGATCAGTGAGCGGCGGTTGAAACCGTTTTGCACGGGTGTCTCTCCAGGGTGATTGGCTGGGGGGATTTCACCCCCCCGCATGAACGCCCCGGTTCTAAGTCGGCTGCAAGTCGTCTTTGTTTCGAATGCGTGAAGGTTAGATGACGTTGCTTGTGGATGACTTAGCCGCTTGTCGGCGGCTGGTACCAGGCGGGGCGGCGTTTCTCGCGGAAGGCGGCCAGACCCTCGCGGCCTTCGGCGCTGCCGCGCTGGGTGCGGCTTTCATGACCGAGTTGCGACATTTGCCTGGCATCGAGCTTGAGGCCATTGGCGCCGAGAAAGCTGTCCTTGGTATTGGCCATGGCGGTGGGGCCGCTGAGCATGGTTTCATCGAGTATATGGGCGAGGCGGGCCTCAATCGCGTCTTCGGCCACCACCTCGTGGACGAGGTTGATGCGCAGCGCCTCGGCGGCATCAAAGCGCTCGCCGGTCAGGGCATAGCGGCGGGTGTGGCGCAGGCCTATGGCGTTGACCATATGGGTGGAGATGGGCGAGGGCGAGACGCCGACCCGCACCTCGGTGAGGCCGAAATGCGCATCAGGCGTGGCAAGGGCGACATCGACGCAGCACACCATGCCAGCTCCGCCGCCAAAGCAGGCGCCGCGCACCAGGGCGAAGGTCGGTTTGGGGAATTCATTGAGCAATTGCATGGCGGTGACGGTGCCCATCGAGGCCTCATAGGCGCGATCGGGCGGGTATTCGGCGGCTTCGGCCAGCCAATTCAGGTCAGCACCCGCCTGGAAATGCTTGCCATTGCCGCGGATGACCAGGGCGCGGACCGTGGGGTCGGGGGCGAGGGCGCGCAGGCCTTCGATCAGGGCCTCGAGCAGCGCGCCATTATAGGCATTGCCAAAGCGCGGCCGGTTGAGGGTTGCGGTGACGATGCCGCGTGGGTCGCGGCTGATGAGGACGGGTGATTCTTCCATGGGGGAAGTTTCGGCCGGAAGTGCGAGGCTGGCAATCTCCGGCTTTCGGGGGGCTGGTGATGCTGTAGGGTGGTGTTGCAGTTTGGAGAAACGCCATGCGCCCCACCGTTTATGGCCCGCGCCACGCCGTCTCGGCCGGCCACTACCTGGCCAGCACTGCCGCGATGGCGGTTCTGGAGAATGGCGGCAATGCCATTGATGCCGGTTGTGCGGCGGGGATGTGCCTGGGCGTGCTGCTGCCCGATTTGGTGAATGTGGCGGGCGTGGCCCCGATTCTCATCCGGCTGGCCGATGGGCGGGTGGAGAGCATTGCCGGGCTGGGGCATTGGCCGGCGGCGCTGCCGCCTGATGTTTTTATGCGCGAGCATGGCGGGAGCATCCCCAATGGCGTGCGCCGCACCGTGGTGCCGGCCGCACCCGATGCCTGGATCACCGCGCTGCAGCGGCATGGCACCTGGCGCTTTGAGGATGTGGCGTGTTTTGCCATTCGCTATGCGCGCGAGGGGTTTGCCGTGTTTCCGCTGTTGCGGGAGAGCATTTTGGCCCACCGGGCGGAATATGAGCGCTGGGAGAGCAATCGGGCGATTTTTCTGCCCGGTGGGCGGGTGCCGGAGGTGGGGGAGCGCTTCGTGCAATCCGACCTGGCCGCCACCTTGCAATATATGGCCGATGAGGCGCGCGCGGCGCCGACGCGTGAGGCGGGGCTGGAAGCGGCTCATGCGGCTTTTTATCGCGGCGATATCGCGGCGGCCATTGTGGCGCATCAGAAGGCTGAGGGTGGTTGGCTTTCGGCCGAGGATCTGGCGGGGTTCCGCAGCCGGATCGAGCCGGTGGTGCGCCGGCCCTGGCGGGGGCATGAATTGCTGACCTGCGGGCCATGGTGCCAGGGCCCGGCCTTGACCGAGGCGCTGTTGCTGGCCGAGGCGGCGGGTATTGGCGGCATGGCGCATAATTCCGAGGATTACCTGCACACGCTGGTGGAATGCGTGAAGCTGGCCATGGCCGATCGCGAGGCGTTTTTTGGTGATCCGCGGTTTTGCGATGTGCCTATCGAGGCGCTGCTCTCGCCTGGGCATATTGCGGCGCGGGCGGCGGGGGTGGGGGCGCGGGCGCATCCGGCGATGCCCGCGCCTATCTTGGGCGCGCTTTCGGTGCCGGCGGCGAGCGGTTTGGACTTGCCATTGGTGGAGGCGGATACCTCTTTCGCGGCGGTGGTGGATCGCTGGGGCAATGCCTTTGCCGCAACACCTTCGGATGGGTCGTGGAATTCGCCGGTGGTGCCGGGTTTGGGGATTATTCCCTCGAATCGCGGCAGCCAGTCGCGGCCGGACCCGGCGCATCCTTCGGGGGTGGCGCCGGGCAAGCGGCCGAGGCTGACGCCCAATCCGGCCATCATGGTGACGCGCGAAGGCGGGGTGATGCCCTTTGGCACGCCCGGCGGTGATGTGCAGATACAGGCCATGCTGCAGGTGGTGCTGAATGTTTTTCAGTTCGGCATGGAATTGCAGGAGGCGATCGAGGCGCCGCGCTTTGCCAGCTATGCGTTTCCCTCAAGTTTCGCGCCCTTTGATTATTTCCCGGGGCGGGTGGCGGTGGAGGCGCGGGTGGCGCAGCCGGTGCGCGATGGCCTGGCGGCGCGCGGCCATGAGGTGAAGGACTGGCCGGAGATCACCTGGCTGGCCGGGGCGGTTGAGGCGGTGCTGAGCCTGCCGGAGAAGGGCCTGGTGGCCGGTGGTGCTGATCCACGCCGCCCGGCCTATGCCATAGCGGGGTGAGGCGGCCGCAACCCTGGTCTGGTTTGGGGCGTTGGTTGCAGCAGAACCCTGATGCCCGGGGATGGGAGATGCTGCGTGAAATCCAATTCCAACCTGATCGTGATCATCCTGGCGTGCCTGGCCATCGGCGCGACGGGGTATTGGTATTACACGACGCAGTATCGCCGAACCGCGAGTGTCAATCTGGGCGGTGCCAGCATCACCGTAGAAACGCCCCGATAAGGGGTAATTTATCGGGATCAAAGGGCCTTTCGGCCCTTTGCGGATGGGGTTTGGGGAAGGCAGAGCCTTTCCCAATGCGCTTGCTGCCCCAGCGACCCGATCGCCCCGCCACCGTGCAAACATCGCCCGGGGGGACACCGATCCATGCCAAGAGCCTTGCATTGGCATGGGCTGCGCGCTATCTAGCGCCCATCACATCCATCGCAGATTGCTTTGGGGGTGGCCTTGCGGGGCCGCTCTTTTTTGTTTTGGGGCCATTGTTTGACCATCGAACGACCAGTGCATGACGGGCTTGAGGGCCGAATCGCCGATACGATTGCGCCCGCGATCGAGGCCATGGGCTATGAGCTTGTGCGCGTGCAGGTGTCGGGCAAGGAAAAGCCCGTGGTACAGATCATGGCCGATCGGGCGGATGGGCGGGTTTTCACCGTCTCTGACTGTGAGGCGATCAGCCATCAGGTCAGCGCCATTCTCGATGTTGAGGATCCCATCAAGAGCGAATGGATGCTGGAGGTGAGCAGCCCGGGCATTGACCGGCCGCTGACCCGCACCAAGGATTACCTGAATTACCTCGGCCATCTGGCGACGGCGGAGCTGAATGTTCCGCAGGAGGGCCGCCGCCGGTTTCGCGGTGTGCTGCTGGGCATTGATGATGCTGCGCTGCGGATGAAGCTGGATGATGGTTCAGATATTGCCCTGGCGCGCGGTAATATTCGCCGTGCCAAGCTGATTTTGACCGATGAGCTGATAGCCGCCACCGCCGGCGCCGTGGCCAGCGGCCTTGATGACGAGGCCGAGGCTGAGGCTGAGGCCGAGGATACCCCACCCCGCCCGCCGAAACGCGGGAAAAAGACCCAACCCGCAGGCGCCAAGCCGGCGGGCAAAGCCAAGGAACACTGAAATGGCTCTCGATGTCAGCGTCGCTCGCCCGGAATTGCTGCTGGTGGCGGATGCGGTCGCCCGGGAAAAAATGATCGAGCGCGACGAGGTGCTTGATGCCATGGAGCAGGCCATGGGCAAGGCCGGCAAGGCCAAATACGGGCTGGAGAAGGATATCCGCGCCACCATCGACAAGCGCAATGGCGAGGTGCGGCTGTCGCGCTGGACTGAGGTGGTCGAGGCGGAGCCGGTGGAGAATGAGGATACGCAGATTCCGCTGCGCATCGCCCAGAAGATCCGCCCCGGCATCCAGGCCGGCGAGTTCATCATCGACCCGCTGCCGCCCATCGATTTCGGCCGCATCGCGGCGCAGACGGCCAAGCAGGTCATCGTTCAGCGCGTGCGCGAGGTGGAGCGGCGCAAGCAGTTCGAGGAATATAAGGACCGGGTGGGCGAGATCATCAATGGCGTGGTCAAGCGCACCGAGTATGGCAACCTGATGGTGGATCTCGGCCGGGCCGAGGCGCTGCTGCGGCGTGATGAGACGATCATGCGCGAGGCGTTCAAGAATGGTGACCGGGTGCGCGCCTATATTTATGACGTGCGCGAGGAAGCCCGCGGGCCGCAGATTTTTCTCAGCCGCACCCATCCGGGGTTTCTGGCCAAGCTGTTTGCCCAGGAAGTGCCGGAGATTTACGACGGCATCATTGAGATCAAGGCGGTGGCGCGCGATCCGGGCTCGCGGGCCAAGATGGCGGTGATCTCGCGCGACAGCTCGATTGACCCGGTCGGCGCTTGCGTGGGTATGCGCGGCTCGCGCGTGCAGGCGGTGGTGGCGGAGTTGCAGGGCGAGAAGATCGATATCATCCCCTGGTCCGCCGACAATGCGACCTTCATCGTCAATGCGCTGGCCCCGGCCGAGGTGAGCAAGGTGCTGCTCGATGATGAGGGGCGGCGGGTTGAAGTGGTCGTCCCCGATGACCAATTGAGCCTGGCGATCGGCCGCCGTGGGCAGAATGTCCGCCTGGCATCGCAATTGACCCGCTATGATGTTGATATTCTGACCGAGGCTGAGGAATCCGAGCGCCGTCAGGAAGAGTTCCGCAAGCGCACCGGCCTGTTTGTCGAGGGGCTGGATGTGGATGACGTGATTGCCGGCCTGCTGGTGCAGGAGGGCTTTACCACCGTGGAGGAGATTGCCGCGGTTGAGGATGAGGAACTGGCCTCGATTGAGGGGTTCGACGAGAATATCGCCATTGAGTTGAAGCGCCGCGCGGTGGAATTCCTTGAGCGCCGCGATGCCGAATTGGACACCAAGCGCCGCGAATTGGGCGTGGAGGATGCCATCGCCGAATTCGATGTGCTGACGCCGGCCATGCTGGTGGCTCTGGGCGAGAAGGGCGTGAAGACACTCGACGATCTGGCCGATCTGGCGGGCGACGAGCTGGTTGAGATCCTGGGCGAGGGCGCCATGGATGAGGATACCGCCAATGCGGTGATCATGGCCGCGCGCGAGCATTGGTTCGCCGAAGGGGACAATGGCTGAGGAGGAGGACCCACAAGGGCAGGGTGCCGAGGAGAACGAGCCTCAGGACGCCGAAAAGGGCCCGCTTCGCCGTTGTATTGTCACGCGCGAAAGCCTGGCCAAGGAGGATATGCTCCGCTTCGTGGTGGGGCCGGAGAATAGCCTGGTGCCTGATCTGGCCGGGCGGCTGCCGGGGCGGGGGATGTGGCTCAAGGCGGCTCCTGGTGTGTTGGAGCAGGCCTTGAAGAAGGGGGCGTTTCATCGGGCGGCCAAGGCCCAGGTGAGATTGCCGGAGAATTTTGCGGCGATTCTGGCCTCGATGCTGGAACAGCGGCTGATGGATATGCTGGGCATGGCGCGCCGCGCCGGTGAAAGCGTGGCGGGCTGGCAAAAGGTGCAGGAATGGCTGGTGGCGGGCCGTGTTGGCCTGCTGGTGGAGGCGAGCGATGGCAGCCCGGCCGAGCGGGCCAGGCTGATCGGTGGCCACACCATGCCAGTGGTGCTGGCTTTGCCCTCGGAGAGCCTGGGGCGGGTCTTTGGTCGTGGCGGTGCGGTGCATGTGGCGGTGGCGAAGGGCCGATTGGCCGAATCCATCGCCAGGGAAGCGGCCAGGCTGAAAGCCTTTGCCCCGGCTTCCTGAGTGTCGGCGTGCGCGCGGCTGCAGGAATGCACTGCGCGCCATTGCTCAGCCTGTGCTATGGGTCTAGGGCAGGGCTAGAATTGTGACTGAATGACGCGAGCGATTTTCGCCGCGGACATATGAACAAGACGAATTGGATAAAGACCAAGGTATGAGTGACCAGAACGAGCAGGACGCGGCCAAGAGCCGCCTCAGTCTGCGCCCAGGCGGGCGGTTGGAGCTGGGCAAGACGGTGGACGCAGGCTCCGTCCGCCAGAGCTTCAGCCATGGCCGCAGCAAGGTGGTGCAGGTGGAGGTGCTCAAGAAGCGCCTCATCACGCCCGCGCCTCGTCCCGGCATGGCACCGCCCGCAGCCACGGCGCCTCGCCCGGCGGTGACGCCGCCGGCCGCTGCCGCCCGCGCGCCTCTCGCGCCCAGCGCGACTGTTGCTGCTGCGCCGGTTGTGGAGACCCCGCCTGCTCCTGTTCCGGCCCCCGCTGTTGAGCCCGTGGCTGTGGCCCCTGCGCCGGCCCCGGCCCCGGCCCCGGCCCCTGCAGTGCTCCAGGCTCCGGTTGAGGTGAAAGCGGTTGAGGCACCGGTTGCGGCGCCTGCCCCTGCCCCTGCCCCTGCCGCGCCTGCTGCCGCCCCCATTGCCGAGGCAGCCGTCCAGGCGCCCGCACCGGCCCCGGCCCCGGCCCCGGCCCCTGCAACGGCACCCGCACCCGTACCCGCACAGGCGCCAGCCCGCACGGCTGCGGCCGCAGCAGCCGCGCCATCGCTCGCTACCCTGGCTTCGGGTGCGGGCATTACCATTGCCCCGCCGCCGCCGCCGATCCGCCCGCTTGCCGCCTCGGCGACCATGGCACCGCCCCGTCCCACGCCGCCCGCCCCGCCGCCGCGTGCGGCTGCACCCTCGGGCCAGCGCTCGGCGCAATCCTCCGGCCGCGGCGGTCCGCCGCCGGCTGGCAATCAGCCGCGGGCACCTGGCTCGGGTGCCGCACCCTCCGGCCGCCCGCTGACCCAGGCCGAACAGGCGATCCGCCAGCGCGTGCTGGAAGAAAACCGCCGCATGGAGGCCCAGCGTGAGCGCGAGGCCCGCGAGCAGCAGGCCCTGATGGTTCGCTCCGCGGCCGAGGAAGCGGTTCGTCGGGCTGAGGAAGAGAAGCGCCGCGCCGAGGAAGCCGCGCGCGAGGCCGAGGAGAGCGCGCGCCGCGCCGCTGAACTGGCCAGAAATCCGCCTCCGCCGACCCCCGCCGCCGCTCCCACCGCCCGCCCGGGCCGTGCCGAGGCCCCGGTGGTGCGCCGCAGCGCCGTGGCCCCGGCCGCCGCTCCGGCTGCCGCCCCCGCCACGCCCGCTGCCCGGCTTTCGCTGCGCCCGCGCGGTGATGAGGGCGATGATGACCGCCGTGGCGCCGCTCGCCGCCCCGGTGGTGGTGCGCCCAGCGGCCCTGGTGGGGTGCGCCGTGCCGCCCCCGCCCCAGCCCGCAAAACCCCGCTCGCGCCCGACCGGCGCAACACCGGCCGGGTTGACGTGGCCGCCGCCATTGAGGGCGAGGATGAGCGCAGCCGCTCCATCGCCTCGATGCGCCGCGCCCGTGAGCGGGACCGCCGCCAGCAGGAGCTGGCACGGCTGCGTTCCGGCCAGGAGAAGGTCACGCGTGACGTGATCATCCCTGAGGCCATCACCGTGCAGGAGCTGGCCAACCGCATGGCCGCGCGTGGCGGCGAGGTGGTGAAGGCGCTGTTCCGCATGGGCGTGATGGCGACGCTGACCCAGACCATCGATGCCGATACCGCGCAGCTTGTGGTGGAGGAATTCGGCCATCGGGTGAAGCGTGTGGCCGAGTCCGACGTGGAAATGGGCCTTGAGGGCGACACTGATGTGGACACCGACATGGTGGCCCGCGCCCCCGTGGTGACCATTATGGGCCATGTTGACCACGGTAAGACCAGCTTGCTGGATGCGCTGCGGAAAACCGATGTGGCGGCGCGCGAGGCCGGTGGCATCACCCAGCATATCGGCGCCTATCAGGTGCAGATGCCAGGTGGTGAGCGCATCACCTTCCTCGATACTCCCGGCCATGAGGCGTTCACTGCCATGCGCGCGCGTGGCGCTGGCGTGACCGATATGGTCGTGCTGGTGGTTGCGGCCGATGATGGCGTGATGCCGCAGACCATTGAGGCCATTCGCCACGCCAAGGCGGCGGATGTGCCTATCATCGTGGCGGTCAATAAGATCGATAAGCCGGGTGTGAATCTCGACCGTGTGCGGCAGGAATTGCTGATGCACGAGATCGTGGTGGAATCGCTGGGTGGTGACACCCAGGAGGTGCAGGTGAGCGCCACCAAGCGCCTCCACCTCGACAAGTTGGCCGAGGCGATCAGCCTGCAGGCCGAGGTGCTGGACCTCAAGGCCAACCCGAAGCGGGCGGCCGAGGGCACGGTGATCGAATCCAAGCTTGATCGCGGCCGTGGGCCTTTGGCCACCGTGCTGGTGCAAAAGGGCACGCTGCGCCAGGGCGATATCGTGGTGGCCGGCGCCGAATGGGGCCGGGTGCGCGCTGTGGTCAATGACAAGGGCCAGCAGGTTAAGGAAGCGGGGCCTTCGAGCCCGGTGGAACTCTTGGGCCTTTCTGGCGTGCCGGGGGCGGGCGAGAATTTCGTTGTCGTCGAGAATGAGGCGCGCGCGCGGGAAGTGACGGAATTCCGCCAGCGCAAGCTGCGTGAGAAGCAGGCCGCCAGCCTCTCCGCCACCCGCGGTACATTGACCGATATGCTCGCCCGCATCGCGCAGGGCGAACAGAAGGAAGTGGCCGTGGTGGTCAAGGCCGATGTGCAGGGCTCGGCCGAGGCGATTGGTGTCACGCTCGGCAAGCTCGGCAATGAAGAGGTGCGGGTGCGGGTGCTGCATTCCGCCGTGGGCCAGATCACCGAGAGCGATGTGCAATTGGCCAAGGCCAGCAATGCCATCGTGGTGGCGTTCAATGTTCGTGCCACCAGCCAGGCGCGCGAGATGGCGCAGCGCGATGGTGTGGATATTCGCTACTACTCGATCATCTACGAAGTCTCCGATGACATTGAGAAGCTGTTCAAGGGCAAGCTGGCCCCGGTGCAGCGCGAGAAGTTCATTGGTTACGCGCAGATTCTGCAGGTCTTCGAGGTCAAGCGCCTCGGCAAGGTCGCGGGTTGCCGCATCACCGAGGGCGTGGTCAAGCGCGGCTGTGGTGTGCGCCTGCTGCGCGAGGGTGTGGTCATCCATCAGGGCGAACTCAGCACGCTGCGTCGCTTCAAGGATGATGTGAAGGAAGTGGCCAATGGCTATGAATGCGGCATGGGCTTCCTGAATTACGACGATATCCGCGTGGACGACCAGATCGAGTGCTACGAGGTTGAGACTGTAGCGGCAGCATGAAGACCCAGGCTGCGGGCCCCAGCCAGCGCCAGCTGCGGGTGGCGGAGGAGGTGAGACATGCCCTCTCCTCCGTCTTTCTGCGCGGTGAGTTCCGTGACCCGGTGCTGGTGGGGGCGCGTATCACCGTGACCGAGGTGAGGGCATCGCCGGACCTTAAGCATATGACGGCTTTTGTCAGTGGCTTGGGGCGGGATGTGCCGCCGGAGCAATTTGCCGCGCTGAAGCGGGCGGGGGCTTATTTCCGCACCGAGGTGGCCAAGGCGGTGAAGCTGCGGGTGGCGCCGGATATCCATTTCCAGGCGGATACGGCGCTGGAATATGCGATGAAGATGAATGAGGTGTTTGCCCGGCCAGAGGTGGCGCGCGACATCGCCCCGGTGGTCAAGCGCGAGGATTGAGCTAACCTGCGGCCAGACCCTGAAGGATAGCCGCATGTTTGCCCGTCTCACCCTATTCGCCGCCCTGCTCATTGGCACGGCGCAGGCGCAAACCGCGCCTTCCATTCGCGATGTGGGGCCGGAGGTGCCGGCCTCGGCGATTTATATTGGCAATAGTTTTTTCTATTATAACAATAGCATGCATGGCCATGTCAGCCTGATGCAGCGGGCGGCGGGGATGGCGGCGATGCGCACCACCTCCATCACCATCAGCGGCGCGGGTTGGGAATGGCATGATGTGGCCAGCTATTTCCGGCCCAATGCGGTGGGCAGCTATAGTTTTGATGCGCGCAACAATGTGGTCTTCAACAGCAATGCCCGGCTGTTTGACCTGGCGATCATGATGGATTGCAGCCAATGCCCGATCCATCCGCGGCTGGGGCCGGTCTTCCATGATTATGCCCGGCGGCATAGCGAAACCGTGCGCGCGCATGGGGCGCGGCCGGTGTTTTTCATGTCCTGGGCCTATAAGGATATGCCCGAGATGACCGCGCAACTGGCCGAGGCCTATACGGTGGCGGGCAATGCGAATGATGCGCTGGTGATCCCGGCCGGGCTGGCCTTTGCCCGCAGCATGGCCGAGCGGCCGGGGCTGGATCTTTATGTGCCAGACCTGCGTCACCCCAGCCTGGCGGGCACCTATCTGGCGGCGGCCACCACCTATGCCACGCTGACCGGGCGCTCGCCCATCGGCAATGGCTATGATGCGGGGCTGGGGGCTGAGACCGCCGCTTTCCTACAACGCATGGCCTGGGAGACGGTGCAGGGGTATTTTGGCACGGGGCGGCGGGCGGCCAATTAGGCGAGCGCGGCCTCGACCGCCCGGGCCACGGCGAAGAGCTTGCCATCGCCGCCATTCTCGCCGGTGATCATCAGCCCCACCGGTGCGGTGCCCGGCTGGTGGCAGGGGATGGAGATTGAGCAGCGGTCGAGGAAATTGAACACGGCAGTGTTGCGCAGCAGCGCCATGTTGATGCGGTTGTATTCGCGCTCATCCTCGACCTCGGCGATGGCGGGCGGGGTGAGCGGGCAGGTGGGGGCCAGCACCGCGTCAAAGGGCGCGGTGTGCGGCGCCACGGCGGCGATGAGGTTTTTGCGCGCGGCCAGCAGCGCCAGGTAGTTTTCTGCCGTCATCGCCTCGCCGCGGCGGATGCGCTTGAGGATGCGCGGGTCGTAATCCTGGCCGGCGCGGTCGATGATGTCGTGATGCCAGGCCCAGGCCTCGGAGGCGGCGAAGCCGCCGGTGCCGTTGACGGCCGGTAGGGCTTCGATGTCGGGGATGCGGATATCGGTCAGCCTCGCGCCCAGGGCGGAGAGGCGGGAGAGGGTCGCGGCATAGGCATTGGCCACCGCATCCTCCATGCCCTCCTCCATGTAATTGCGCAGCACCGCGAGGCGGAGGCCGGCCAGCGGCAGGGCGGCGTGGTGGGCGGGGTGGTCGGCGATGATGCCATCGATGATCTGGCAGCAGGCGACGCTGCGGGCGATGGGGCCGATGGAATCGAGTGAGGAGGAGAGCGGGAAGGCGCCTTGCAGCGGCACCCGGCTGGCGGTGGGCTTGTAGCCGACCACGCCGCAGAGCGCGGCTGGGATGCGGCAGGAGCCGCCCGTATCTGAGCCGAGGCCGCCAAAGCCCATGCCATCGGCCGCGGCCACGGCGGCACCTGAGGAAGAGCCGCCAGGCAGGCGGCCCGTCGCGCGGTCATAGGGCGTGGTGGGGGTGCCGTAATGCGGGTTCACGCCCAGGCCGGAAAAGGCGAATTCCACCATATTGGTGCGCCCCATCACCACCATGCCGGCGGCCTGGAGGCGGGCGACCACCGGGGCATCCTGGGCGGCGGGGGCGGCGCCATTCAGGGCGCGCGAGCCAGCGCGGGTGACCTGGCCTGCCTCGTCGAAAAGGTCTTTCACCGCCACGGGGATACCGGCATAGCGGCTGGGGGCGCGGCCGGCGCGGCGCAGCATATCCTGCGCATCGGCCGCGGCACGGGCGGCTTCGTGATGCAGCACCATGAAGGCCGCGGGCTGGCGCGCCACGGCGGCGAAGCTCTCTTCCAGCAGGGCGCGGGCGGTGGTGGTGCCGGCGGCGAGCGCCTGGGCCGCCTCTTCGATGGTCAGCATGGTTTGACATCCTCTGGTGGTCGCCGCCACGCTAGCCTTTGGCAGTGAAGGCAGGAACCCAGGTGAGCGACAACAAACCCATTCTTCTGACCGGCGCCTCGGGCGGGCTGGGGCGCATGCTGGCGCGCGGGCTGGCGGGGCTGGGGTATCGGCTGCGGCTGACGGATATTGCGCCATTTCCGGATGCGATGCCGGAGGGGGCAGCTTTTGAGCGGGCCGATTTGGAGGATGGCGTGGCCATCGCGCGGCTGGCGGAGGGGGTGTCGCATATCCTGCATTTCGGCGGGGTTTCGACCAACCAGCCCTTTGAGGAGATTTTCGGCCCCAATCTGCGTGGGCTGTTTCATATTTATGAGGCGGCGCGGCGGGAGGGGGCGCGGGTGGCGTTTGCCAGTTCCAACCACAGCATTGGCTTTCACACCCGGCCCGAGGCGGAGGGCGATAGGCTGGATGCCGATTGTCAGTTTCGGCCTGACAGTTTTTATGGCCTGTCCAAGGCCTATGGCGAGCTGATGGGGCGGATGTATTGGGATAAGCACGGGGTTGAGAATATAAATTACAGAATTGGATCGTGCTTTGTGGAGCCGATTGACCGGCGGATGCTCTCCACCTGGCTGTCGCAGGGGGATTTGCTGCGGCTGGTGCAGGCCACCATCACGGCGCCGGTTCTGGGGCATGCGGTGATCTGGGGCTGTTCGGCCAATCCACAGAGCTATTGGGAGCAGGACCATCGCGGCCGAATCGGCTGGGCCCCGCAGGACAATGCGGAGGTGTTCCGCGACAAGGTTGGGCATATTGTCAGCGATGCCCCGGCCAATGAGCGCCATCAGGGGGGCGGCTATTGCGCCCAGGGCTATTCAAGGGCCACGCCGCCGCCGCTGGATGCTTTCGACCTCGATTGAGGCTCAGCCCAGCATGGCGAGGGCGAAGAGGGCGGCCATGGCCGCGAGGGTCAGGCCACTGACGGCCCAGGCCGGGGCGAGGTCTTCATGTTGCATCCAGGGGTTCTCCTCGGTGGTGTCGGATGGCTGGCCCGGCCATGGCCTGCCCGGGCGCCTGTCAGCGCGCCGCGGCGAGATCCGAAGGGCGCGTGGCAGGGCGTGTGAGGTGGCGTTCATGGCGTTATCCGTTCACTAGATTATTTTGTAGAATACCTAATTCACGAAGTCTAGTGTGTATTCTTGCCCTGGCGCGCCAGGGGCCGCATGCTGCGTGTCAGGGAGATATTTCATGGCCAAGATCATCATCAGCTGCGCCGTTACCGGTGCCATCCATACCCCCAGCATGAGCGAGCATCTGCCGATCACGCCCGAGCAGATCGCGGCCGAAAGCATTGCCGCCGCCGAGGCTGGGGCCGCCATTATCCATCTGCATGCGCGCGACCCGAATGACGGCCGGCCCACGCCGGACCCGGCGGTGTTCATGCAGTTCCTGCCGCGCATCAAGCAGAGCACCGATGCGGTGGTGAACATCACCACCGGTGGCGGCCTGGGCATGACGCTCGATGAGCGCCTGGCGGCGCCGCTGCTGGCCAGCCCCGAGATGTGCAGCCTGAATATGGGCAGCATGAATTTCAACATCGCACCCAGCGCGGCGCGGGTGAAATCCTGGAAATACGCCTGGGAAAAGCCCTATCTGGAAAACACCACCAACTACATTTTCCGCAACACCTTTCAGGATATCGAGCAGGTGGTGGAGCGGCTGGGCAAGGGCCATGGCACGCGCTTTGAGTTCGAATGCTATGATGTGGGGCATCTCTATAACCTTGCCTATATGCGCGACCGCGGCGTGGTGGAGGGACCGCTCTTCATCCAGACCATTTTTGGCATTCTGGGCGGGCTGGCGGCGGAACACCGCAACCTGATGTTCATGCGCGAGACGGCGGACCGGTTGTTTGGCGACCAATATGTCTGGTCCGTGCTGGCGGCGGGGCGGCACCAGATGGGCTTCTGCACCATGGCCGGCATTATGGGCGGCAATGTGCGGGTGGGGCTGGAGGATAGCCTGTGGATTGGGCCGGGGCAGCAGGCGACGTCCAATGCGCAGCAGGTGGCGAAGATCAGGCGCATCCTGGAAGATGTTGGGCATCAGATCGCCACCCCGGCCGAGGCGCGGCAGATGCTGGCGCTTAAGGGCGGGGATCGGGTGGCGTTTTAACAGAGTTCTGAAGAAGGCTGATTGCGAAGCAATAGAGCGAACGGGCTTTGCCCTCTAGCACAATTTCGCCTCCACGAATTATGGCCGAAAATCAATAATCTAACGAAGGTGCAGGAAACTCAGTTTCCTGCTGGGGTGCTCGAGGGGCAAAGCCCCTCGATCTTTACTTTCCTCGCTGTTCGTCGTCCAGCGTCGTGCGAATTGGCGCGCCATCTTCGCTATGGGGTTAATCCGACAGCCATTCATGCAGATGCGCGCGGACAAAAGCGTCATCCGTCCATTCCGGGTAGCGCGCGGCCATGGCGGTGATCAATTCGCCCTGGCCGGGGCTGAGGCCCTCGCGCTCATCGAGGCACCAGATGCCTTCCAGCAGGCCCTGGCGGCGCAGCACCTCGTGGCAGCCGGCGATCACGCCGTGGAAATGATGCGCCACGTCGAAGATCGCCGCGTTCATCTCGGTGATGGCGGCGTCCAGCGCCAGGGTTTCGGCCGGGATGGTGGTCCCCGCCGCCTGGCAGCGGGCGAGCAGCCGGGCGGCGCCCTCGGTCCAGACGCTCCAATGGCCGAGCAGCCCGCCGGTGATGCGCAGCGTCACCCGCTCGCCGCCATGGGCGAGGGTGAAGGGGGTGAGAAGATCGGCGACGATATGATCGTCATTGCCGGTGTAGAGGGCGATGCGGTCAACCGCGCCGGCCTCGAGCACGCCGCGCAGCACATCGAGGGTGGCGTAGCGGTTGAAGGGCGCGATCTTGATCGCCACGACATTGTCGATGCCGGCAAAGCGCTGCCAGAACCCGGTGGAGAGGGCCACGCCGCCCACCGCTGGCTGCAGGTAGAAACCGAAGATCGGCATTTCCGCCGCCACCGCCTGGCAATGGGCGATCATCTCGTCTTCGGAGGTGCCCTTCCAGGCGGCGAGTGAGAGCAGCACGGCGTGGTAGCCGCAGGATCGTGCGAGGCGCGCCTCACGCAGCGCCTGTTCGGTGCGGCCCACGGCGCCTGCCACCAGCAGGGTGTTGGGCGTGGCGGCGGCGGCGGCGATTTCCAGCACGGGGGCGTGCATTCCCACCTCGCGAATGGCGAATTGGGTGGTGTGGACGCCCACCGCCAGGCCGCCGGCGCCGGCGGCGAGGTAGTAGCGTGACAATGCGCGTTGCCGCTTTGCGTCCAGGCTGCGATCCGCCCGCAGCGCCAGCGGATGGGCGGGGATGCACAAGCCCGCCCGCAGCCGCTCCACCATGCCCGAGGGCCAGTCTTGCCAGGAGAGGCCCATCAGAATCGTCCGTCCCGCACTTCGAATTTGGTGGCGCGGCCGAGCGAGCGGCCGCCGCGCGCCACCCAATCGGCCACCCAATCCACCATGGTCAGCAAGGGCGTTCGGGGATAGCCGAAGAGGGCGAAGGCCCGCGCGGCATTGGAGAGCAGCGCATTGGGCGCCTCCTCGCCAATAAAACTGGCGGGGCGGCCCATGCGCGCGGCGAATTGCTCGGCCAGCCAGCGCAGGGAGACGGTCTCGGGCCCGGTGACATTGATGATGGGGCATTCGGGCGTGGCGTGGCGGAGTGCCCGCAGCGTCCAGGCATTGGCATCGCCCTGCCAGATAACATTGGCATGGCCCATGGCCAGTGGCAGCGGCGTGCCGGAAAACACCTTGCCCGCGATATCGGCCAGCACGCCATAGCGCAGATCGATGGCGTAGTTCAGGCGGATGCCGAAGCTGGGGGTGCCGCGCGCCCGGCCGGCATGTTGGAACATCCGCTCCCGGCCCAGCACGCTGGCGGCGTATTCGCCGACCGGGGCGGGGGGCGTGGCCTCATCGGCGCCGCCTGAGATGACGGGCACCAGCGGCAGCACATTGCCGGAGGAGAGAAACACCGTGCGCGCGGTGGGGAAGCGCTCGGCCACCATGGCGGGGAGGAGGGTGTTCATTGCCCAGGTGGTGTCCTCGGCGCCGGTGCTGCCGAATTTGCGGGCGGCGAGGAAAATGAGGTTGGGGGCATCGGGCAGGGCGGCGAGGGCGGCGCGGTCCATCAGATCGGCGCTCAGCGTCTCGATGCCCCAGGATTGCATGCGCTGCCGCAGGCCTGGCTCGCTCCAGCGGGCGATAGCGATCACCCGGCGTGACGGGTCGGCCCGTTTGGCGGCGCGGCAGAGGGTGGGGCCCATTTTGCCCGCCGCCCCCAGCACCAGAATATCGCCCGGGGCGGCGGCCAGGTCTTCGCGCAGCGCATCATCGGGGCGGGAGAGGAGGTCTTCGAGGGCGGCTTCATCGGCGATCATCGGCCGAGCCTGTCACGCCTCACGCCACCATGCCAGGGCCGCGCGGGCGAGTGCGGCCACGGTGTCCACCACCGGGAAGGGCAGAGCGGGGCCGGCGGCGATGCCCAGCGGGATTTCGGTGCAGCCCAGCACCACGGCCTGGGCGCCCTGGGCGTGCAGGCGGGCGGCCATCTCGGCGAGGGGGGCATAGGCGCCGATCAGGTCATTGGCCTTCACCTGCTCGATGGCGGGGGTGACCAGGCGGGCCATTTCGGCCGCATCGGGGGTGATGACCTCGTAGCCGGTGAGGCGTTGCTGATAGAGCCGCATGGCCAGCGTGCCGGCGGTGCCCATCAGGCCGATCCGCCCGGAGGCGATGCCTTGCGCCCGTAAATCGGCCGCGGCGGCATCGACGATATGCAGGATGGGCAGAGCAGTGGCCGCCTGCATGGCATCGAACCAGCCATGGGCGGTGTTGCAGGGGATGGCGATGGCACCGCAGCCGGCACCCTCCAGAATGCGGATGCCGCGCAGCAGGGCGGGCAGCGGGTCGGGCCCGGTGCCCAGGCGCGCGGCTGTGCGATCAGGCACGCGGACATCGCTGACCAGGATGGCGGGCAGGTGGTCCTGGTCACGCAGGGCGGGGGTTTGCAGGGTGAGGCTGCGCATGAATTCGGCGCTGGCCAAAGGCCCCATGCCGCCGAGCACGCCCAGCATCTTGTCCGTATTCATGCGAAGAACCCATCCCATGTCAGCTTCACGCCCAGCAGGAAGAGCGCGGCGGTGATGATGCGATAGAACAGCGCCTCTGGCATCCGGCTTTGCAGCCAAATGCCCAAATAGACGCCCAAGGGGCAAAGCGGCAGCAGCACGAGGGCGGTGCCGAGATTGGTGAGGTCGAGCAGGCCCATGGCGCCATAGGGAACAAGCTTGGCGTAGTTGATGAGGCCAAAGAGCACGACATTGGTGGCGGTGAAGACCTCGCGCGAGAGTTTGCGCGGCAGCAGGTAGATTTGCATGGGCGGGCCGCCGGCATGGGCGAGGGTGGAGGTGGCGCCCGAGGCGATGGCGCAGATGGCGCCCTTGAAGGCGTTGTAGGGGGCCGCCGGTGCGGCGGCCAGCAGCCCCACGACAAAGCGCCAGGCCAGGAAGGCCAGGGTGATGACGCCGAGCACCCCTTGCACCGTGCGCGGGCCGAGCACGCCAAACAGCGCCGCCCCCAGGGCCACCCCCACCATGCTGGCCGGCAGCAGCAGGCGCATCTCCCGCGCATCCCATTTGCCCCACCAGGCGCGCACGCCCGAGACATCCATGGCGCAGAGCAGGATGAGGGCAATGCCCGCTGCCTGCGGCACCGGCACCATGAGCGCCATGACCGGCACCATGATGTTGGAGGTGGCGCCGGCAAAGCCGCCCTTGCCGATGGCCGAGATCAAAACGGCAGGAATGGCGATGGCATAGAATATGGGATCATCGATGATATTCAGCGGCCTGGCCTTGTGCGAATGCGAAGCAAGTGTAAGCGCTTCTGACATGTTGGAACATCCTTCTTCGCTTCTCTCCCTGTTCGCCCTGGCCGCTGGCATGGCCGCCACGGGGCTATTTTCGGGGGTGCTGGCCGGGCTTTTGGGGGTGGGGGGCGGCATCGTCATCGTGCCGGTGCTGTTCAATATCCTGCCCATTTTTGGCGTGCCCGAAGCGGTCCAGATGAAGATTGCCGTGGCAACTTCTCTGGCGACCATCATCCCCACTTCGATCATCTCGGCGCGCAAGCATTTCGCCAAGGGCACGATGGATATGGCGCTGTTGCGCTCATTGGCGCCGGCGATGTTCGTGGGCGCCTTGGCCGGCACCGTGCTGGCGGTGGTCCTCAAGGGGCCGGTTCTGAGCGGTATTTTTGCCGCGGTCGCCCTGCTGGTGGCGATCAATATGGGTTTTGCCGGGCTGGAATGGCGGCTGCGGCAGACCATGCCCGGCGGCCTGGCGCGAATTGGTATTGGCGCGGGCATTGGCGGTTTCTCGGCGGTGATGGGCATTGGC
>Ga0214917_10000622_pt1 | contig 46121 bp, 33 predicted proteins | sample LL_1208_BB_MetaG_FD_177983 | JGI IMG/M metagenome (GOLD analysis project Ga0214917, IMG submission 177983) | Freshwater microbial communities from Lake Lanier, Atlanta, Georgia, United States - LL_1208_BB | ecosystem: Environmental > Aquatic > Freshwater > Lake | place: USA: Georgia | collected... | reverse complement strand
CTGATTACCGCCGGTGGAGCTCCCCTGGAAGTGCTGAAACACTATATCCAACATCAAGATCAACCGATCCTATAATGTCTCACTATCCATCTCCACCCAAATTTACTTTTGTAAATTCTGGATGGAGCATTTCGTGAGTTTTCGATAAAAAAGTTTAAATGAAATAATTCTGTAAAAAGTACTTGTCATAGTGTATTTCGTTTGAAAAAAAAATGTGATAGATTGGTTATGGAACGATTTTTTTCTAACCCCATATTAGAGGATTTATACATGAAAAATTTAAATTTTTCTCAATATTCTGCTATTAAAGCAGGTGCACTCTCTGTAAAAGACGGTCTTTCTTTGGGATGCCAAATAGCAGAAAAAGCTGCTCGCTCATTAGCCATGGTTTATATTGGACAACAATCTATAACCCTAGCTGAGGGTAATATTACGGTTAATTACAAAAAACTAGCTCTTCATACTTTGGCTTATTCTTCTTTTACAACAGTACTATCTTATAAAAATAAGCTACTTAATTTAAGCTATTCTTAACGATCAAAACCACTAAGTTTTTAAGCTTAGTGGTTTAAACTGACTACGTTATAAAAACACAAAAGCATCATCAGCAATAAAATACAGTGAGCCTTTAACTGATGTTTTAAGGTGGGCTTGTGCAACTTCAATATAATTTTTAACTTGCTGTTGATATTCCTGTATCTGTTCTTTTGTCAATGAGCTTTGTAACATACTTTTAAATTCTATAATCCACCATTGACCATCACTTTTTTGAATGAATCTATCAAGAATAATTTTTTTCACTTTATTGCGCTTCATATAAAAGAGTTCATACTCAGGATAAACATGGAGATGATCTTTATTAAAGATGCTTAAAGCTAGTTTCGATCGATGTATTTGTACAATTAATTTTCCTAACTGATCTAATCCTTGCTGGAAGTATTGTGGCTGACCGCCATGTTTTTTCCATAGCATGCGTAATGCATCTTTGGTTAATAATGTTGATTCTATCGGTAAAGTTTCTGTGCAAGCTAAAAGATCATGGATGACTAATCCAACAATCCGCTGTAATTCATGATAAAAGTTCGGTATTGTTATCATGATAGGATCGTTATTCATTGCAACTAAATCAAAAAACATAGCTGAAACTTTATAGTGTTGTGGTATTTTTGCAAAACGATTGATCAATCCTGATGGTAAGGTTAAATCAACATAAGCTTGATCATCGATCAACATTCCATCAAGCATCCTCCAAAAACTTCTTGGTGAACTTGCTTGCTCATTTCTTGATAAAATCAAGGTTTGTTTAGCTCGCGTTAATGCAACATACAATAATCGTTCAGCTTCATGCGCTTGATGACAGGTATTTACTTTATGACAAAAATTAAAAATCTGATTATCCTCTTGCTGTGCGACAGACCAAAGAGCAAAAGAGTCCCAATGAATATAAGAGAGTAATGGCCGTTCAGCTGTTGGTAAGCGTGCGCCAAGGTTTGGTAAAATCACACAATCAAATTCAAGTCCTTTTGATTTATGGATAGTCAGCAAAGTAATCACAGACTCTACACCACCATGCACTGTTTTACGGTTGCACTGATCTTCAATCATGAACCAATCATATTCTTGATTCCAATTCCAATACTGAAAGAACTCTAAGAAAAGATTAAAAATAGAAAGCTGCGATAGTGTTAAAAATTTATCATAACCGAAAGCTGCAAAAAATGTTTTCAACCACCGTGACACGGTCACACGATAACGATAAGTATTAAAAACACCCACCACTTCGCTTAATCGTTGATAATCATATGCACAAGCGGAAGAAAGAGTATGTAAAGAGGACTTCTGCCAAAAATCAACCTGCTCATCAGCAAAAAATAATTGAATATCAGCGAATGAAGCTCTTAACAAACTCGACCTCAACAAATCAAGCCAATGATATTTTTCTCGCGGTTCTAATAAGACTTTTATTAATGCTAAGGCATCAAGAATATAATACTGATCGATCATTCGGTGTAAATCTGGAGCATGATGCTCGATATCAAGACGATCTAACATCGCTTTCAAGGGCCGGAGTGTTTTTCTATCACGACCCAAAATACCGACAGTGCGCTGAGGATGCTCTTGCCGATATGTTTTTATCAACAATGCTAACTGCCAAGCTTCTTGTTCTTTATTGGTATAGGAGTGGCTCTGATACGATCCATCTTTAGCCAGAGCAGCATAACTGGTTAGGGCCTGATCGACCCCTAATAACGGCAAAGAAGCATCGCCAAAACGCTCAGCAGTCCAGGTATTAACGAACGAAACCAGTTTATCTGCAGAACGAAAATTACTAGACAATTTCAAATTGACTTTTTTGATGCCAGGATTTGCGTATAACTCGAAGCGACGAAAAACGCCGATTTCTGCACCACGAAAATGATAAATAGCTTGCTGTGGATCGCCAACAACAAAAAAAGATTTTTCAACATAAGCCAACGATCCTATGATTTGTTCAATAATTGCAAATTGTGTTAATGATAAATCCTGTACCTCATCAATAAAAAGATAAGTCAGATGTTGATCAAGATATGTTGCAATCCAAGATAACTCGGGCTCTTTGCGCGTTAATGACCATAAACCTGTGGTAATATCTGCAAAATCTAAAAGGCTTTTTTCTTTTTTATAAACAATACTAAAAGCCACCAACTTTTTTAATAAAAACGCTAGTCTCTGATCATTTTCTGAAAAGCTCACGTGATCTGGCCAATACTGCATCAGGCCTAATATTTTCAGAGAAGATGCTGCCTGAGACAAGCTCTCTTGTAACTCAGCAATATTTTCTATAGCGTTGATTCTATCTTCTTTTGTATGCCAAGGATGCAATTCTCCTTGCGCAGGAATACCTTGATCAAAACGGAATGTTTTTCGCCATTGAGCTTTTTGTGTCAGTAAAATCTTTGATAAAAAAAACCATTGCTCTAGCTTCATCGGCCAAATGAAATGAGGTGTTATTAAGTGATATTGAGTCATAAAAGAAAAAATCTGCTCAACACAAGACGCTAAATGGCTCACTGAGCTATTGAGAATCTCCAACTCCGCAATCCAAAGAGACTCTAATGCTTGGCTCTCTAATCTTTCTTGATAAAGAAGTGCTAGCCAACGTTCTTTAGAGCCTAACATGCCGACAAACAGATCTTTTAAGTAAGAAAAGTTGTTATGAAATATTGCACTTAAGGCGATCAAATCTTCATCTGCCTCTTTCATAAAATAATAACTTAAAAACTCTTCAACAATCTTAATATTTAACGCAATAGGATCATCTGTTAATGTTGGAAAAACACCCAACTCTTGAGGCATAAAGCGCTCATAAAGCTTTAAAAAATAGGCATCAATCGTCATGATAGCCAAGCGATGTTGATTATAACTGATATTCCATCCCAGTAATGCTGATCGCTGTATCACAGCATGAACCATTTGGGCTGTTAAGACTGTTGCACAAGAAGATGGATCGCTCAAGATGTGCATTAAACGCTCTTTAAGCTCGGCAACGGCTTTGTTCGTAAATGTGAGAACCAACGCTTGCTCTGGACGTTCAACATGCAGCAAGGCTTTAAGGTAACGCTGGATAAGCAATTCTGTTTTACCAGAGCCAGCCGGCGCACGAACGACGCAACTTGTTGTTAAATCTAAAGCTTGAATCCGTTCTGGGCTATCAGAAAGTTTCATAACGACAAGCCTTTTTTAAACTACAATGATGACAAATGCCTATGTGTTGCGGTTTTGGATCAAAATTACCTGTTGACCATCGGAGTAATAATGCTTTTAATTGACAAGACCAATGAGTGTAATATGGTTGGACTTTTTCACAGTTCATAACAATATCAGGTTGTGTTAATCGAATCACACCTAAAGAGTGAGCGTTTAAGCCCAAAGCATACAATGGTCCTTGACAATCGGTTGGATCTTGAGAGAACCATGAGCTTGCAATAAAATTTTTACTTTTAAGATCATAAACATGTTTTTTATCAAAGTCCCAAATATCCACTCTTCCTTCAATACACCAGTTATCCATCTCAAAAGACACTTTATATTCAAAAGACAAGTGTTCTTGATGACCATCAAAAACCTCTTTGACTTGATGATAAAGAGCATCTAGGCGATTTTTTTCGACCTCTCGTAATAAAGGACTCCAATGCGCGGTATATAATGCTAAAGCATGATCTTCATTTTTACAGGCTAAACGATCTTGTAAATATTGATGAATAAGCCGGCCATGACCAGCAGGATCGATGGGCAATAACGTCTTAATAGGGGCCTGAGCACCTGTTAATGTGCGTACGAATCCTTTGAACGGGCACTGCAAAAAATGATTGAGTTGTGCCACAGTGATTCGCTGAGGGGCAATAGGTTGATAGTCGTCTTGAGGAAGGTAAGTCCATGCGTAAAGGGTATGGTTCTTGATCTCAGATCTCATAGGCTGATAAGGGCCAGGAAAAATTTGCTCTAACATTGGTGAAGGATAATAATGTCGATAATGATCTTGTTTGGCATAACTTAGGCAAAAATCTTGTGCTTGCGCCAATCGTGATAAAATCTTAGTTAAATAATGATGTTCTCTTTGATAATGGGCATGAGGCATCCAATGCACTTCTTGCATGTCAGCAGGGAGTAAGGGATGTGGATTAAGAGACTGTGGGATCTGCGATGCATCAGCGCCGATCACCCATACATGCTCAAATCCTAATGGAGCGGCTTCTAATAAACCCATACAGTAACGATGAGACTCGAGTGATTGCGGCTGAAAAATAACGCTCTTAAAATAAACTGTCAGATAAGTTACCCATTCTTGATAGTTATATTCTTCTAAAAAAACACTCACTTGATTAAGCTGATCAAGTTTTTCTAAAAACATGACGTGCGCCTGATATTCAACACTTGTGAGTTGAACTTGCTGACACCATTGAGCACTCTCTAATGCTTTCAATAACAACTGATTCCAACTATATAATGTGCGCTGGCTGTGAGCAACATAGTTGATCTGTGCTAGAAAATGATGGGCTGAAAGAAAAAATGTTTGTTGAAAACGAAGTGATTGTAAGAGCGTTAACAGTTCTGAGACAAGAGCTTGTTCGCTCAGTGGCACTCCACTACTAAAAGCTATATTCTTTAAGACTTGTTCTAAGGGAAGACGCATTAACTCTGGCTCAAGAGTATGAATCACTTTATCAACGAGATATTTAAATTCTTTATTCATTTCTAACACAACGATCACTCCTGGCTCATCATGAGGCAGATTGGTCAACCATTTGATAGCCTCTTTGATTTCTTCTTCTTTTTGGAAAAAATTATATTTCTTATGATGGAATGACTCGTTATGATGATGTTGTTCAAATTCAAGATAGAGTCCATCTTGCTGCATTCTTTGAAATAAGGCTTCTTGTAACGGATAGTAATCATCAAAGCCATAAAAAAAATAAGACTGCGCCGGCCACTGAATCTGGTCTTGCTCAATAAGAGCTTCGATTGCTTGCTCGATGACAAACAATCGATGTTCTGCTAACCATTGCTTAAAAAGAACCGATTTTTCTGCAAAAAAATACTGCTGGTCGTTGAGAGTATATTTTTTAAACTCCTTGATAGAAATGCGCCAACGGATCATCACCTTAAAGGCTTGTAAAAATAAATGAACATAATGAGGTAACTCATTCAACGGTATTGTTACCGGAAGAAGATTTAATAATCCGAGACTCACTTGAAGATCTTGTAGCAAAGTAGCATCAAAAAAATCCTTTTGAAGCTTAAAAACTTGTCTAATAAAGTCTGTAAAAGACAATACTCGAGAAGCTGGTAAGATTGGTGCACAAGAAGCGCGACTTTTGCAATAAGCTTCGACCCAAAATTGTTGCGCCCTATTATTAGGCACAACAACAATCAAGCCTTCAGCCAAAGCATCAGTCGGTAAACGCCTGTTCATCTAAGCTCGAAGGAAGGTGATTAGGCATATTGGATATAATAACGTCCTCGATTTTTTTAGGCTTGAAACGAGCATTACTTAAATTCATTTTATGCATTAAAGGGGCGATCGTCATTCCTTGAACGATAATAGAAAAAATAACGACTGAGTATGTAATTGCAACAATTGTATTGCGATACATCACTGTCGAGGGTATCATGAGTGCCAATGCAATCGAAATACCTCCGCGCATACCGCCCCACGTCATTAACCACAATAATTGTGAGTTAATATAACGAAATCCTGTAATCCAGGCTAAGGGGATAGCAACTGAAATCCAGCGAGCGATAACTGTAATCCCTATCGTCGCCATACAAGCTACAAAAATTAAGGGTGTGCTTGAAATTTCTAAAAATTCAAGACCGATAATCACAAATAAAAAAGCATTTAAAATTTCATCAACAAATTCCCAAAAATCATAAAGATGGTTACGAAGATCAAGCGAAAATCCACTGCGACGCAATGTATTACCAACAGATAATCCTGAAACACCTATTGTGATAACAGCAGAAATATTTAAATAGTGCTCAGCAACAAGATAGCCCGTACTCACTAGAGATATCGTCATTAAAATTAATACAAAAGAGCTATCTATACCCTTAATAAGACGGGAGAAGATTTGTCCTAGCATCAATCCAAAAATAATCCCACCAACAGCCTGTCTTAAAAAGAAAATACAGAAATCTAAAATTGATAGTTCAAGAGTACCATTAGCAAGTCCAGAAATAGCTACAAATAAAACAATCCCCATAGCATCATTAAAAAGAGCTTCTCCTGCAATTTTCATTTCAAGACTTTTTGGGGCTTTTGTTGATTTTAAAATACTCATCACCGCGACAGGATCGGTAGGAGATATTAAAGCACCAAATAAAAAACAATACAGAATCGGTAATTGAAGGCCAACAAACTGAATAACGACCCAAGTGCCTACCCCAATCAAAAATGTCGATATTAAAACACTGACTGTTGAAAGCAGGCCAATAATCAATTTATGCTTATACAGATCTCGATAATCTATCTGTAAAGCGCCAGCAAAAAGCAAAAATCCTAGCATTCGTTGAAGAAAGGTATGAGAAAACTCTAACGTTGATATCATTTCAATCATATTCACAGCAAGGCTAACGTCAATATGATGTAACAGCACAATAATCATGGAGATAAAAAAAGTTACAAAAGTTAGCCCTATGGATTTAGGTAAATGCAAATAACGATGATTAATATAACTCGCCATTGCTGTAATCAACATTAATATAGTACCTACTTCTTCTTTTGGCATTTTACTCTCCTTATTCACAAGGGCTAAAAACATTGTACTATTCTTGCTCTTTACGCATTGTAAGCTGCTAACCTTCGCTGCGATATGGTATACTGTCCTTCTTTATTTGTTATCTGAAGAGAAATTTAATATCTTGTGTAAAGTCTTAATATGAATTTCTCAAGCAAAGCTTGTAAGGAAGTCTGGTATGACCTCAAAACACTATTTTAAACTATTCCTTATATGGAGTATAGTTAGTCTCGTTTATGGATTAGAATTTTTTATTAGAATTTCACCAAATATGTTGCAATCTTTTTTAAAAAATGAATTCAACATTAATTATACGCAATTAGGGAAACTTTCAGCTGCTTTTTACTACAGTTATGCGCTCTGCCAAATACCAGCAACGCTTTTCATGATACGTTACGGTGTTAAAAAAAGTTTTTTGATATTTTCAGCTTTTTTTATTATTGGCTTAGTTTTTTTTGCTCATAGCCATTCTTTAAGCGAGGCTTTTTTAGCGCGCATACTCATGGGTTTTGGAGCGTCGATTTCGTTTATATTACTCTTGGAACTAGCGCACCGATGGTTTGATGAACAACAGTTTTCATTTTATGTCGGTTTGGCCAATACAATCGGAATGCTGGGTGCCTTATCGGCAGAATATCCTCTTGAACTGGCTTTGAATTTTTATCATTGGCGCACAATCATGCTAACCTGTGCGTATGCATTATGTCTCTTGGTTGTTCTCTTTGTTTATTTTTACTCTGAGCACCATAAGACTGGTGTAGAAACTTATAGTCAATTTGATCATAACTTTTCATTCAATCATTTGCCTTTTCTTTTTCAATTAATCTTAATTGGATGCTCAATGGTTCTCCCCTTGATAGTCTTACCTGCTTTATGGGGCACATTAATTCTCGAGCACTATCACCATGTTGATTTTGCTAATAGCGCTTGGATTTTGTCTTTTTTCTTTTTTGGCACTATTACAGGCAGTTTGAGTAAAGCCGCTCTCAGTCTTCATATCACAGGCGTTCGACTGTTAAGAATAGCTATAGCAACTGAATTTTTTAGTTTATTTTTATTTATTTTTAACCCAACAAGATCGCATGGGATGTTAGCGTTATCCTGTTTTTTTATTGGGCTAGCAGCATCATTTATGCTCTTGATTTTTACCTTTATCCAAAAAAAAATCAATCAACCAGCACTTTCTATTGTTATTGTTAATGTTACCGTTCTATTAATCTCTGTTTGCTTTCAACCTTTAATGGGATGGTATCTCGATTACACATCGTCGTTAAATTGGAGCTTAGAAATTTCTTTAAAAACAGCGCTGTTAGTCTTGCCTCTTGTTTTAATTCCCGCATATACTGTTACACACCACTTAACAGATTAGAGAGTCAATCATGCCTATTGGTCTACCTCACCCAACGCCACCCCTATGGATATCATTGATGAGCGTAGTCATTTTTATCATTAGCTATGGTTTTGTGATTGCTGAAGAATATACCCATTTTAGAAAATCCAAGCCCATGCTGATTGCTGCCGGGTTACTCTGGATCCTCTTGGGTTATGCTGAAAAATTTTTAAACTGGAATGGTCATGTTCATGAACTTTATGAAACTAACCTTCTTGAATATGCCAATCTCTTTCTGTTTCTTTTTGTTTCTATGGTTTATGTCAAAACACTAGAGCAGTTAAATGTTTTTGAAAAACTAAAGTCCTACCTTATTCAAAAAGGAATGTCATATCAACAGCTTTTTTGGACAACTGGTCTGATTGCATTTTTTCTTTCACCGATTGCTGACAATCTCACCACGGCCTTAGTGATGGGGGCTATTTTAATAGCAGTAGGAAAAGATAATCAAAAATTCATAGCGTTAGGATGTATTAATATTGTTGTAGCAGCTAATGCTGGTGGTGCTTTTTGTCCATTTGGCGATATTACAACCCTGATGGTCTGGCAACAAGGGGTTCTTGGCTTTAGTCTGTTTTTTAAACTCTTTATTCCTTCACTGGTAAACTTCTTAGTGCCTGCTTATTGCATGTCTTTTGCTATCGATCGGGGATTACCTTCAGCTCTTGAAGAAGATATACAATTCAAAGATGGCGCAAAAATTTCGATTGTGTTGTTTTTATTAACGATTACAACTTCTGTTGTATGCCACCACTTTTTAGGCCTCCCTCCAACATTCGGGATGATGGTTGGATTAGGTTATCTTCAAATTTTTTCCTACTTTTTAAAACTCAAATCGAAACATAAACCAGGGTCTCATCAATTCGATATTTTTAAAATTATGGAATCTTTGGAATGGGATACCTTGCTGTTTTTCTACGGAGTGATGCTCTGTGTCGGAGCTTTAAGTGCTTTAGGATTGTTAAATGAGATCTCTCATCTCCTTTACGACCAATTAGGATCAGGATTATCATTAAAACATCAAGCTACCCCAGCTCATATTATTGTTGGGTTATGCTCATCAATTTTAGACAATATTCCTGTCATGGCTGCAGTTTTAAAGATGAATATCAACTTGCCTGAAGGCCAATGGTTACTTGTAACACTCACTGCTGGTGTTGGTGGATCATTGCTTTCAGTGGGATCGGCCGCTGGCGTTGCTCTCATGGGTCAGGCCCCTAAAAGTTATACTTTTTTCAGCCACTTACGATGGTCTTGGGCAATAGCTCTTGGCTATGTTTTAAGTATTTTAACTCATTTTTGGCTCAACGCAGGAACCTTTTAACACATGATTCATATTTATACAGATGGTGCATGCTTAAATAATCCCGGCCCTGGTGGTTGGGGCATTTTAGTCCTTAAACCCAATACACCTGAACCTGTTGTGTGCTCTGGTGGTAAAAAGCTGACCACAAATAACCAAATGGAATTAGAGGCGGCATTACAAGCTTTATATTGGCTTAAGCAAAACGCCCCAACAACCCCGGCTATTATTTATACAGACTCTATGTATGTGCAACAAGGCATCACGGAATGGATTCATGGCTGGAAAAGGAAAAATTGGATCACAGCGTCAAAAACACCTGTTAAAAATAGTGAATTATGGAAAGCTATTGATGCGGCGCAACTGCATTTAAAAGTGGAGTGGCGTTGGGTTAAAGCACATAATGGGCATACTGAAAATGAAAAAGTCGACCAAATAGCTCGTTCACAAGCTATATCTTATCGTGAGTAGTCTATAAAAATGCGTATTATTAGTTTTGATACAGAAACAACTGGTTTTTGTCGTGTTGCAGGTAAACAAGTTTGCGATGGTCATCGTGTTGTCGAATTAGCTTGTGTAGAGCTCAGTGATGAAGAAAATCCTTTGCACTTTCATACTTATTTTAATCCTAAACGTGCTGTTGATGAAGGGGCGTTCTCTGTTCATGGTTTATCAAATGAATTTTTGCTTGACAAACCTGGATTTCATGAAAAAGTCGACGTATTCCTTGAATTTATTAAAGGCGCAACATTAATAGCTCATAATGCTTCCTTTGATCTCGCCTTTTTAAATCAAGAGTTATCCCTGATTGGTTATAATAATCTACAAACTTATTGTCACGAAGTGATTGATACGCTTGCGATTGCTCGCAAAAAATATCCTGGAAAGAAAAATTCTCTAGATGCATTATGCCAACGACTAGAGATTGATTTATCTGGAAGAAAATTTCATGGTGCTTTAAAAGACAGCTTGCTTCTTCTGAAAGTTTACCGAAAGATGACAGGCGGACAGGTTGAACTTGAACTCAGCACCGACGTTGCTCGATCTATACTTATTTCAGATTCTATCAAAATAGTTAAACTTTTTATCTCGGAAGAAGAAGAACAATCGCATGTTGATTTCATTAAAACCTATTGTTAAGGCGCTACGCTTAGTTTATTTGTTCATGGTGAGTCTATCGATCGGGGCGACTCCTAGGCCTGCTTATCTTTTTGAAATATTCTTTATACGAACCGATCATACCGCTGATCGTGCGATGTTGCCGCCTTTAAAAATAAAATACTTTCACCATAAAGCATCGGTTTGGGCACTGGGTCCCAAAAAAACTCCTAAAATAATAACAAAAAATTTCCCCCAACATTCTGTAAAAGATGCATTTGCTTTTACTATTCCATCGTTCGAACATTCAGCTTGCCTGAGTCTTGAAGCCTATCATGATATTGTTAATAGACCTACTTATCATCCTTTTAATATTATTGACAACAACAAACCATTTACTCTTTGTTATAAAAACACGCTCAATAAAACCACATTAGGACATGTGGAAATCTTAAGCGCAACCAATCAAGAATTAAAAATAAGTTTACGTTTAATGAAAGGTGATTATCAATTACAATTAAACGAGCGATTGCCGATTAATAAGTGGATTATTGTTGATAATCCTTATGTCACCTCTGTCGTGCGAATAACTTTATTGAACTCTTAAAGGGTGTTAACAATGAATCGATTTAATGATCATATCATTCAACATTTTGCTCTAAGATTGAAATCCTTATACACTCGATTAACATTTAATCCTTGGCGACGTAACGTTGTTTATATCGGCAAAGAATTTTTTTTCCCTTTTAATTTTAATGAAAAATGTTTTATGCATGTCACAACGTCTGCTCATGATGAATCGGCGTCAAAATCATTTAAAGTGATCTTAGATGATATGCACTTGCCATTTGATGGAGAGTCTATCGACACTATTATCTGTGATTTATCCAGTGTAGAGAAAAAACACTCAACAGTTTTACTGAAAGAAGCTATACGGGTCTTACACCCGCAAGGAAAATTGATTTTAACATATAATAATCGTTATTCACCTTACTACTATGCATCATCGAAAGAAAATCCTTATTCTTCTTGGGGAATACAGCGATTGTTAAAGGAACATAAACTGATTATCTTGAAGAGCTTTTATCAGTCTTTTCTTTTTAAGCACTGCTCGAGACGTATGCAACGTTGGCTAATAAAATATGAGCCTTTTTTACGTAAATTCATTTATTTTTTCGCTAATAAAATTACTTTACTGATTGTTAAAGAAACCGATTTTTATCAACCATTACCTGCTTATTTACGCTTATCAAAGAAAATTCCTGTAATATCTTGAAGCTGAGCAAAGAAGCAAGCTCTTTTTAAATCAATCTTGGATCAGGGTGATCTTACAGCTCCTAGTGATATCATCAAACCTCCTTACTCAACTTTCTCATGAAAGATGAGTGAGATCTTTGTAGGGCGTATTGTCTGATGACTGCCAGCGGATCTGCTCTATAAAGAGCCTCAACAATGATATACAAAATCAAGATCAACCCATCCTTTAAGGGCTTACACTCCATCGTCCTCCAAAGTTACTTTTGTAAAGTTGGAGGACGCATTCTGCGCGTTTTTGTTGCATTTGCATTTTAAAATCTTGTTGAAAAAAAAGATTAATTGAATGATCAAACGTTAATTTTTAAAAAATATTGTTTTAAAAATGAGTGATAGGTATTAAGGTTGATTCTGCCACCAATATCTATTATAGTATGCAGTAATATTCATAAGTGTTGTATCAAAGGTTCTTGTCATGAAAAAAATAAGTAATGATATGCATATGATTCATGGTGGTAAAGTTTCTACGGCTACTGTGGAGTTGATGGTGTTATCTGAGCAATCGGATTCGATTTATATCAATGACTCCTGCTTAACACATTGTGGCAATGGTAAATTTACGCTCGGCAGCGAAGAATTTCAAGATTTCCATTCCTTTTCTTACGAGAACATGAATTCCAGAATTGAATGGGAGATAGGGTATGATGACGGCGCTATTTATGCAGCTGTTATCACCTATGATCTCAACTCTGATATCAGCAAGTATCTCCATTAGGGTCTTACTGAATTGCCTATCCAGAATTCGTTAAAAAAAATTTGCGTGAATATTAGGTCCGGCAAGAAGCCGGTCCTATTGATATGATCAAACCTACTCACCAATCTTCTTGATGAAAGAGATGACTGCTCGTTGCTCAAACTGCAGTGGCAATAATAAAAACTTATCGCCTCAAATAACCATCTTAATCAAAAAAAGGCGATGAAACCTTTATTGAAAATAAAAAATAACAACTCTCATATTATTTAAACTAAAGAGCATGAAGATTGCGTTAGCGATTTAGTCGAGCGAGATCTACTCTTTGATTGATAAACACATGCTCAGCAATACTCATCAGCTTTTTATTCTCAAGACTTTTTATTCTTTAGTCCTAACGATCCGTGATGCTCATGAAATAAACTCAAAATATTCTCATTGTTTTTCGATCTGGCTATTTCAAAAGCATTTAATCCATTTTCATTATTCAAAGAAGGATCGGCACCATAACTTAATAATATTTGTACAAGTTTTGTATTATCTAATAACACTGCTAAATGTAACGCTGTATTACCATTTTTTCCTTGGAAATGAATATCGACTGCTTGATGCTTCAATAACCTTTCAAGAATTTTTGGAGCATGAGCAGAAACGGCTCTTATGAGTCCAAATGGATCATTGTCATATTGAACCTCATCTTCATTTTCTCTATTAAAAATGGAGATATTATGATTCAATAAAAAATTTAAACAGTTAATTGATTGATAAGTAATGATAGTTGAAAAAATTGACTGCTTCTTGATTCTTGATGTCCACAGTTGAGGATCACTGGCCAGCAGTAATGCAAAATTCTCATGCTGGTCACTTTCTATACAAAGAGCTAACGCATGTTCTTTGACAAGAGGCTCTGAGCGAGAAATGCTTTTAATCATATTTTTTTTAAGATTAATGTAATCTAGATCTTCTATGATGACACGACAGTCTCTGATTATTTTCAATAAAGGCATATATTGAGCTAATAATTCTTGTTTATTTTCTGTTTCTTGAATCATTTTTGAAATTTTATTTTTCACAATTATCAATACGCTTTCACCCAATAAAATATCTCCATACGTTGCACTAATAATTTCATGATATTCAGGTGATTCTGAGATTATCCAGTTGGAAAGAGGGATATCATCTAAAAATTCATAGACTAAAAGTAATCCGTAATGCGAAGTCAATGCATGGTAAAGTATTGGCATATCATTTGCTTTAAAAGAAAAGAGCTCCGTAGGAGTTATTGACACTTGTTGCATACAAAATGTAAAAAAGCTTCTTTTGAGACGATGATCTTCTTGTGATCGCGTATTAGGAAAAATCTTATTAAATGATGGCATCGATCGCATGATGTCCATAAAACGCTCTGCTGAAGTAACGTAACGCGTTAAAACATCAACGGCCCACTCGGATTGATCAATGATCGTGCAAATAGCTTCAATATCCTGATCGGATTGCTCGACGATAGCAAAACGATGATCACTATCCTGAGCTAATTTTTTTGCCTTTTTTTTCTTTTTTTTCTTATTGTGATCCATAAGAGGCAGTAACGTGTTGTTGTCAATGCTATGGGCATCTTTTAATCCAGATCTTGGTTGCACCGTAGCGACAGAATGATGAGGTCTTTGGCTAAAAATTACCGGCTTTAAGCTTAATAAAGACTCTTGTATTTCTGTTACAGAGCAAGGTGATCCGAGTTTTTTACGCTGAAGCGATGCACAATATGACTCAAAAGTCATGTATTTATAGGATTCATCTAGCCTTACTCGCTCATTGTAAACTGCCTGAGCTAAATCAGACTGACGGCGATCTAAAAACAAGTTAACTTGTTCAATCCACTCTTGAGTCGATGTTATTGGAGACTCCATTTTTTCCCAATAAGAGGCCGGTATTTCTTTTCTATTCAAATAATGCAACAAATCTTTTAATTGAGTGCTGTGCGGTTGAACAACCCATAAAGTATCTTTACTACGCGTAAACGCTGTTAAAAGCTTATTCATCTTGATACTCAATGTATCATAATCTAAGAGTTTTTTTCCCCTGACAGGCGTGTCGCCTAAATATCGTGAAATACCTTTGTATGCTGGATCATCCATTAATTTATACGCAATGACAAAATCATACTCCAGCCCTTTAATTTGCTCTACTGTAAAAACGAGAGGGGTGCTGAAAAGTTCTCTGGCAGTCTCAAGATGTTGTTCTAATGTAATAACCGCAAAGATATGATGAGATCCTAAAATTTTTCGTGCTTGCTGAAAATTGTCATCATCATTAAACCAAGAAATGGGTTTCATGACAGGAGACTGTACTGCTGATAAGATTTGATGAGTAATCCCTTTATTGGGCCATTGTTGTTGTTTTATGATTGTGTTGATCACTGTTCTTACATGAGTGGCTAATTCAGCGATAGGTGGTGGACAACGATAAGTGAATGAAAGTTGATGCTCTGTTAAGGTCAATGCACTATTTTTTTTATGCAAATATGTTCTCAATAACTCGACATAATCTAAATGATTACTCAGCGTCTCATTAATACTTTGATTGTGATCATAACAAAAAACGATCTGATTATTTTCAGCTAAGGTAAAGACTGCAATCAAAGACCTGAGGTTCCAATCTTGCGCCTCATCCGCTACAACAAATTGCCAGCGCTTGGCGTCTGTAAAGCGCATTTCATGTTCTGAAATACGTGTTTCAACAACTTTTAACCAATGCTGATACATCAGCAAAATTTTACAACGATCTTCTGGTGTCACAAAAATGCTTTGACGTTGGCCTAAAGCAAGATAGTCTTCATCCCTTGATAGAGCTGATAAAATATCAAATTCTTTGGCTATATTTTTAGGACTAAAATGCTCTTGTAGCGATTGGCGAGATAAATAGGGCTCTAACCATCGTAGTGTTTCCTCATACGAATAATATTTTTTTGACTGCTGGTAGACTTGCCACAGATGACGTTGTAATTCAGCAGATAATTGACTTCTAGTTAGAGGATATTCTGCTGGCTGTGTCTCTATAATATATTGATATTCATGAATAATAATCTCTACTGGAATATTATTATTGTCTGCTAATTGTTCAAAATATAACGATCGTTGTTCTGCATTAATAATATAACCACCATACATAACACACACTTCATCAAAGGTCATCACTTCAATATGGTGTAGCCCAAGCTCAAAGAATTGTTCTTTAATCTCTCGAGCTAATGCTCGAGATTTTGTAATATAAAGTAATGAGTGATCGGGAAACTGTATGGCATGACGTTGCAATAACGCAATAGCAACACTTGTTTTTCCACTACCAGCTACTCCTTTAATCACTGCAGGCAAAGGCAGATCATATGCTGCTTGCTGATCATCATTCAGCGTAATCGAGAAACTTGCATGTCCAACAATAATATCTGATGATAAATCAGTAGCACCCAACCCTATTTGAATCAGTTGCAAATCTTGCCCATCAACCTCTTCTTCTATAGAAGAGCATTGTTTTGTAATTTCTAAAGCCTGAGCAGATGCATTGACAACTTTGTTGCGATCATAACTTCTTAAAAATTTACTCTGTTCATATTTCTTATGATCGTGATGGTATTCTAACAGCAAAAGAGTTCTTTGACCCTCGACTTCCTCAATCGTAAAAAGAATACGGCTCGCTTGATTAACACGAATACTAAAAACTAATCCATGAACCGTATTCATTTTCTTCAAATACAATCCATGATGCTGAGGATGTGTCTGTAAGGTGTAAAGTATCTCTTTTAACGCATCTAAGGATAAAAAACGTTCTTGCGCTTTGAGGAAAGATCGGGTGGCACGAATGATAGGCATGGAGTGTAATAGACGACAATCAAATAAAGATAGTAAGCATTATATCTATTAATGTCATTAAATATAAATGAAGTATGATTTTTATGGTGAATTTTTGAGTTGTTATGCACTGGAGACTAGTATCCATTCCGTTGCTTGCCCAGATAAAAAAGCTAATAAATTTTCTAAAGAAGCGAGTCTATCTCTTGGCTTAGCGATTTTGCACTTAAACTCTAACATCGTTGGGCTGATAAGCTTAGAGGCGACTTTTCCTTTTTGAACCAGATAAATGAGTTTATCAAAACAAGGTGTCTGCGATCGTACAGTTAATTGAAGACCTGTTGGGCTAAATTTTATACGCTCTAATTGAAGCTGTGTTGCATGAAGACGCAGTTTATGAACACGATACCAATGAGACGTTAACTCATCAAATTGACCAAATCTATCAATAAACTCTAGACGATGCTCCTCAAGCTCCTCTAAATCAGTGATTGCTTGCCATTTTTGATACAATTTTAAACGCATGGGCGCATCTTGTATCATCTCATCAGAAATATAAGCATTTAAATATAATTCTATTTCACAGTAGACTAACTCTTCATTGCTCTTACCTTCTAAAGCATTTTTAGCTTTTTTCAACAATTCTTTATAAAGATCTATTCCTATATCTTGCACATGCCCACTTTGTTGATCCCCTAGCAGTTCCCCTGCTCCACGAATTTCAAGATCATGTGTTGCTAAATGAAACCCACTTCCTAAATCTTGATATTGTGTTAACACCTCTAGGCGCGCTTGGGCTAATGCAGGCAATTTTTCTACAGGCATAGGAATTAATAGATACGCATAAGCCTGATGATAAGAACGGCCTACTCGTCCTCTTAACTGATGCAATTGAGATAATCCAAATAAATGCGCATCCTCAATTAACATAGTATTAGCATAAGGAACATCAATACCTGTTTCCACAATAGTAGTGCTGACAAGAATATCCAACCGCTGATGATAAAACTGTGCCATGACGCGTTCCATTTGAACTTCTGTCATCTTTCCATGAATAACCCCAATGGATGCTTTTGGCATAAGGCGCTGTAAATATTCTACTTTTTTATGAATTTGACTAATATCATTATAAATATAATAGACTTGTCCACCACGGAATAATTCTCGTTCCAAAGCATCTCGAATAATAAGATCGGTCGTTTGATGTAAAAAGGTTGCAATACTCAGCCGGCGTGCAGGAGGTGTTGCAATAATCGATAAATCTCTCAGACCTTGAAAAGTCATTGACAGTGTTCGTGGGATTGGCGTTGCTGTCATCGACAAAATATCAACTTGACCCCGCAATTTCTTTAACGCTTCTTTCTGATTCACCCCAAAACGATGCTCTTCATCAACAATCACGAGCCCTAAATCACGAAAGGTTACTGAAGGTTGTAACAGCTTATGGGTTCCAATAACTATATCAATAGATCCTGATTCTAAATCAGCTAATAATTTTTTCTGATCGTGAGCATAACGAGTCATCAGCTCTACACGAATGGGCCAATGAGCAAAGCGTTCTATTAAAGTTTCATAATGCTGCTGTGATAATAATGTGGTTGGTGTTAAAAAAACAACTTGCTTATGATTGATAGCGGCAACAAAAGCGGCTCGTAATGCAACTTCTGTTTTACCAAAACCAACATCACCACAGACTAATCTATCCATCGGTTTAATAGATTGCATATCCTTTAAAACTTCATTAATCGCTCGTTGCTGATCGGGCGTCTCTTCAAAAGGAAAAGCCTCACAAAAATCAACATAATTATCTGTCAGTTTATAAGCAAACCCCTGCTCCTGATCACGTTGAGCATAAATTTCTAAAAGAGCGCAGGCCTGATCACGGGCATACTCATAAGCTTTTTCTCGCTGTTTTTGCCACTTTGATTGACCAAGCTTATGTAAGTCCACTGTATCGGGATCAATACTTAAGTAAGGCGATAACAGTCCTATATCAGAGAGAGGAACAAACAGTTTATCACCATCGGCATATTGCAGTTCTAACATCTCTTTTTTAATAGAGCCAAGCTCTATCAGCTTTAACCCTAAATAACGACCAATTCCATGCTGAAAATGAACGATAAGTTGTCCTTCATCTAACTCACTTGAATGCGCAAATCCTGCTGCCGAAAGAGACGAGGCTGAAGATACTCGTGTACGAGCGGTAACTTTTTGATTATAAAGGTGCGCTTCTGGTAAAATGGTATAATCGCTTTGAGTTAAAAAAATGGCTTGCTCAAAACTTGCCAACATCCACCCAAACTGTGCAGTATCATTGACAAAATCATTAATAGAATGAAACTCTTTCACAGATCCTAAGAGATGCTCTATTTTTTGCACAAGGAGTTGGGAGCGAGCTAAAGACTCAAAAGTAAAGAGCCATCGACCACCTTGCAGATGAACAGTCTCTTTAAGAGCAATCCAAGGCTGTTGTGTAAAAGGTTGTAAAACGCGTACGGGAAGATTGCGTCCTGCTTTAGATTCAGCAGTAAATGTTAATATTCGATAAGGTCGATTGATCTTGCTATTAAAAGCAGAGGCAGCTATTAAGATCTCTTCTGGTTTAAAAGGTTCAAAACCAAAAGCAATAGAGGCTACACTAAAACGCTCTTGTGCTTTTTTTTGAATATCATCATAAAGTGAACGTGCTTGTTCAGGAAAAACTAATAAAGATCGCTCCGATAAATAATCAATAAACGATAATTGTGTTTCAAAAACTAATGGTAAAAAAAATGAAAATCCTGGCGGAATTTTACAATCAGATAATTGACTATAAAACATTCCTTGTCGGGTATCAAATCTCCCTCTAAAGTTTTTAAGATAGCGTTGTAAATGAATCTCATCAACAGGATATTCGTGCGCTGGGACATACATAATCTCCTCAGTCACAGATACAGTTTTTTGCGTGAAAGGATCGAAATAACGAAGACTTTCTAAATGATCATCATATAAAGATAATCGTACTGGATTGTCTAAAGAAGGTAAATAGAGATCAACAACAGAACCTCTTACTGCAAATTCACAAGGAGCATTAACTTGCATTGTGCGTTGATAGCCATAGTGTGTTAATCGATCAACAAAATCATCACGAACCAGATGCTGTCCTTTTTTTAATACTAAAGCATGCTGTAGATAAAACTCTTTGGGCGGTAGTTGATAAATAATAGCTGGCAGTGAGGTGATCACAACCCATTTTGAACTGCTCATCATGTTATAAAAAGCGATATTACGTGCGACTGCAATATCCTGTGATACTTTGAAGGTATCGTAAGGCATTAATTCCCAATCAGGCAAAAGCAAACAGTCGGAACGGATGGTTTTAAGATAATCATACAGCAATAGTGCTTGAGCAGGATTTTCTGTAACAAAGCAGACTTGATCATTCAGCGCTATTAAATCTGCTGCTGCTAAAAAAAATGATGTGCTATGACAATGACCTAACTGAACAACGCGTTGGTCTACATACTGATTGAGAGTAGGAAAAAACATAAACTTATAACCATTGCTGTGCAATCAAAGGGCAATCGCCCTTTGAAAGAGAATAATTTTTGATTGATGATAACAATCTAAAACGATTTTGTCATTGTTTTCCTTGAGGAATCTGTAAAATTTGATTGGCACGTATGACTGAAGATTTAAGATTGTTAACACGCATAATGTGGTTAGCTGTCGTATCATGCTGACGTGCTATAGTGTAAAGCGTGTCTCCTGCTTTCACTTTGTAAGCAACATATTTCTTCATGGTTATTGAGATAGGAGGAATATGAAGGAGTTGTCCTGGTTGTAAAATATTGGATTTGAGTTGATTGTGTTCTATAAGATATTGAACGCTCATATCAAACTTAGCAGCTATTTTAGTTAAAGAATCACCTTTTTGAACAGCATAAACGGGTGTTTTGTTAACATATTTTAGCTTATTCTCTGGATTATATTGATAACTACCTAAATATGAACGCGGAATCAAAATAGTGCAGTCTTTTTTGTTTTTTGGAATCATAAACATAGTAAAGCCGGGATTATATTTTTTAAGAATATTAAGCGGCACAGAGAATGCTAGTATAAAATCTCTAAAATCAATAGGATAGCTGCATTTAACAGCCACAAGTTCATCATAATGATCGGAATAATCGAGATCATAAAATTCATGATATTTAATAATTTGAGACAATGCTAAAATTTTTGGTACAAAATTTAGTGTTTCTTTTGGTAAATCCAATTTATAAAAATCTGAGTCATAGCGATAATTAATTTTCTTTAAAGCCGTTTTAACACGCGATGGTCCCACATTATAAGCAGCAAAAGCTAAAGGCCAGCTTTTAAATTGTTGATAAAGACTTTTCAAATAATTCAATGCAGCATCTGTTGTTGCTAAAACATCTAAACGCGCATCATAATTCCATTCATCGACTAACTCAAACTCTACTGCTGTAATAGCATTAATTTGCCATAACCCAATAGCTCCCTTATGGCTCCCCTCATTAACACGATAACAACTTTCTACCATAGGAATAATTGCTAGTTCTGCTGGGAGTTTTTTTTCTTTTATCTTTTTCAAGATAATCGGAATAAAAGGTAACATATTATTAGCAACAATATTCAGGTGATATCTATCTGCTAAATAATATTTTCTCCAATATTCAATTTGCTTATCATTGTCTGGTATGGTCAATTTAAACTCAGCTCTCAGGTCATCAAAAGGAGTTTGTTGACGCACAGAAGCTGAGCTTAACATGGGATAAGAAACCACAGGAATATCAGCAAATGCTGCCGGCGTAGGCAGCATTAAAGAAACAACTATCAATGAAGTGATACGCACGAAGTGCCCAACTCTATGTTGTATAATGTATTTTAGTTATCGACATGTTGAATAATGACTTGAGAAACGGGGATCCCGTAACTACTCTCATTTTGATGAAGAATAGATAAAATACCTAACATGACATGCTGCTGCGCGTTTAAGAAGTTTTCCCAATCCGTGTATTTAGTAAAACAATACACCATGCATTCAACAGAAGTATGAGCCAACTGTGTGATGTGCACATAAATAGGCTTGCTCTGATCAACATCTTTAGATTGTTTAAGCATCTCGCGAATAGCTTCTAACAGTAGGGGGATTTTTTCAAAATCTTTATAAGGTAAATTAATAAAATGCTTAATTCTTCTATTTTCCATGCGTGAAGGATTTTCTATCGAAGTTTGGGCGAAGAAGGAATTTGGAACATATAAAGGTCTACGCTCAAAAGTACGAATGCAGGTTAAACGCCATCCAATACTCATAACAGTGCCTTCTATACCTTTTTCACTGCATTTAATCCAATCACCCACTCCAAAGGGTTTATCAATATAGATCATCAAGCCGCCAAAAAAGTTTGCTAACCAGTCTTTAGATGCCAGACCAATCACTAAAGAACTTGCAGCGCCTAATGTTAATAAGCCTGATGTTTCCACCCCCAGAATCGGTAAAACAGCAAAAAGCACAATAATGACGATAGCCAAGCGTGCTAATTTTGTAAATGTTTGAACTGCGGTGGCATCAAATTTTGTAGCTTGCTCGCGCAAAAGTCTTTCTTCAGTGGTCAAGACAAAAATATAAGCAAACCATGCCATGATAGCCATTGTACTGATTTGAACAATATCTTTTGTCTTAAAAGGAATATAGTTAGAGAAGTCACCAATAATAAAATGTAGAAATGTAATTAAAAAACAGGTCTTAACAAAAGTATCAATCAACAGATTGCTTTTGTTAAAGGTCAGCGCAATAACATCTTTAGAGTCTTGATAACGATTAACCAATCGCGTAAAAGCACGCTGATAAAGCCAATAGAGAACAAAAAGAGCGCCTATTTTTAACACTATAAATCCTAGAATAAATCCTAGAAACGTCAAACTGATGGATTCCTGAGAAGGGAGAGGATGCACCATAATATTAGTTAACCCTTATTATTTCAATACTTGAATTCTAACAGAAAGACTGTTTTGTCGTCAAAATCGTTTTGAACAAAACACGTGCGCAATCCCGTAATAGGCACTGAGCTACGTATTCCAACATGCGTATAGTTAGCTTTATACATCATCTTGTGGTGAGAGAACCTAGCTCAGTTCAGACAAGCAGTTGACTTATTTTTATTGAGGGTCATCAACCAATAAAAAAAATCGCCATCAAATCAATATGACGATTTTTCTTATAGTGATAATGAAAGCAACAGCAACACCATTGGATCAATCTAAAGACCTACCAAAACAAGAGCGTTTCCTCGCTAACAGGAAGGCTTGTTACTGCGCTCCAGGTGCAGAACGATTCCTCTGCGGAGATCGAGATCGTTGTTGTAGCTCCCCGCGATGAACCAGGTTTCGCGTCAATCGTTGAACATCGACTCGAAAATTCAACCGCGCAAGTTCGCTCTGTTCTTTCATAATCTTCTGTTGTTCTTCTAATTCCTTCCATTGCTTATGCCTGTCTTGCTCGCACTGGAGGTCAAATTCTGCAAGCTTTTTTTCCCATTGTGCGAGACATTCCTGGTTATCCTTGATTAAAACCTTAGTCCGACAGATTGCTTCATCTACAAGTCTACTGAGGCTCGCTTTATCTCCATCGCTACTGACTTTACTGTCAATATCGTCTTGAGCACTTCGAGGCTGTGCCTGTGGTGGTTTTTTTCGTTTTCTCATGTTTTGCAAAAATCTTAAAATTTCAGCAAAATTCATCACGACAAAAAAAGTCAACCCGAGACTTATGGCGCTCGCGGCGCCTATACCCATCATGCCCTTCAGAGAAGAAAACCCTGATGCTGATTTTTCTATTAATGGTAATAAGCGCGATAATCCTTGATCAAACATCATACTCTGTCCTATTTGTTGTTCATTAATTGGGGCGATTAGAGTTCGCATATGCGCCGCCTCCTTTTTTATCGTCCGTAGAGGTAACGATCACAAAGGGATCACGATCCTCTGCGGGAGGGCTTTCAGCAGTGTCTGCCAAAGAACTTGTGCTACTAGACAAGGACGGTTGACTAGCAGTCTCATTTTGTTTGTCAAACAATATTGGCCCAACACAATTGAGTAAAGTGGCTATCTGTTGTTGGGTTTCTTCTTGCTGTCGCTGATGAGTTTTTTCTTCAAATCTCTTGAACATGTGATCAAGTTGCTCTTTACTCACAAATTGTTGTTGCATCGATTCAATCATGCTGACTAAGAACGCTCGCTCATCAGCATGTTGCTTCTTACCTGCGGCGATGATACTTTGAAGACATGCCTCTCTTTCGGCTTTTGCAACTGCTTGTTGATGAGCTTGCTTCGCCTCGTGACTAGCCAATACTAGCTTAAAGCCTTCAACTTGTACGCTTAGACTTGCATTCTCAGCGATCAATGCATCGATCTGTTTTGAAGTCAATTCTGTTTGAGTCTTGCTTAACGGATCGATCTTGGCCATTTTAAAGTTTTGTTCTGCTGTTTGGCCAGCAGGCATTGCTTCTTTTTGAGAAAGGGCGTAGTAAATACCACCGACCATAAGAACGACAACAGCAGCTCCAGCGCTTCCAATAACAAACGGCGTCAGCATTCCAGCATCTGCTGCAACTGCTGCTACACCAAGGCCAGTAGCGCCAGCGACAGCAGCAGGAGGATTAGCTAATAAAAAGCTCGGTAAAGAAAAAAGAGGAAGCATTAAGCTCAATGAATGAGCAGTACGTTTGAGACTCTTGGGCAAAGAAATCATAAGAACACCTCACTGTTGAATGTTACAATTCAGTACTATCACAATTCTTTGAGGATGTCATTAGTCAAAATAAAAACGATTCTAAAAATTTTTATTCATTCATTTGAAATGCGATGGTTAAGATCGTTATAGAGAACATTTTTTTTCAATAATTTTAGAAAGTTATTCAATATAAATTTTTTTCAATTTTCTTGTAAAAAATCAAATTATTTTAAATAAAAACACTATATAAGGCATAGCGTAAAAACAAAAGGATATCCTGATGCCTACATTTGATCAAACAAAAATTGCTACATTAGCCGCCAACTTTCCAAAAACTTATATGCGATCTCTCTTTGGAATAAAACAAAATAAAACTGAGCTTGAGTCTTATATTAGAGGTTTTAATTCTTCGAAGATTAAAGATTTAGAGGAATTAAAGACAAAAATCACCACTATACTTGAGAAGATACCTGAGCTGAGCGTAGCGAATCAGAGTCAATATAAAGCTTTTCAGCAGGCAGCTCAAACAGTGATAAGAGAAATTGAAGCCTATAAAAAGGCTAGGCGTGAAACCATTAGATCAAGAATTAACCCTGTCGTTTCAAGTGCAACAACGCCCTCCCTTACAGCACAGCAAAACGCAGATCTGATTCAGCCACTTCACGAAATGATAAAACTATGCAATCGAGGAATCGACTCAATAGAGAGTCTATCTACTGCAGAAGATATCTTTAAACAAAAGAAGATTGAAAAGCAATTAGATGAATTACAAAAAAATATTATAGCATTAGAAAAGAAGTTGAAGACAACATTAACAGAATCACAAATCAGTCCAAATGATGCATTAATGATGGTCGTTCAGCAGTTGCAGGGTATACAAGAGAGATTTGATGAAAAAATCTCCGTTTGTAATCAAGATAAAACCAATAAGAAAGCTAAAGTTATTGTTTTAAGCTTTCTCAAGAGCACGAGAGCTCTGCTTGGAACCATCATTGGATCGATCTTATCGGTTCTTACTGCATTTCAGGTAAAACAAATTAATCTACTGACCCGCTCTCAAGCACGAGATGTTGTATCATTTAGTAAGAATATGGTAGAGGCCGCAAAACCAATAAAAATCAAACCTTTTGGAAAGTCAAAACTCTGATAAAAGAGCAACATGCTCTTAACACGCGTTGAAAAAAAACATGCTGCGCGTGTGACACGAGAGAAAACTGCCTCACGGATGTAAGGCAGTTTAGCGTCTATTCAAGAATCATTAACTCAGGTCTTAAGATAGACATATCGATTGAAGAAAATGTATGGATGTTTTGACGATCGATTTGTTTTAACCAACGCTCAATAAAATATCGTTGGTTATCCATAATAGTCGGTTCTTGTAGGGTTTGTGCTAGTAAAATAGCGCCTTGAGACAACGATAAAAATGTATTTGCAGTACTCAATGATAATTCCGCTAATCCCAAAAGTCTAAACTGTTCTTCTAGCCAAGCTACAAAGCTCATTAAAAACTTTCTTGAGGCAATACCAAGCGCACCACCTTCACGAGCAAATTCTTGGCACAAGTGTCCAATAGGACAACCAAAATCATTATCAGTTTGCAGTGTCATAAAGCTTTCAAGAAACATCATCAACCGGCTCAATACAAGCGGCTGCGTAGCGACTTTGCGACGCCATGTTTCCCATTCCTTGAATCTTTGCTCAATAACAGCAAGTCCAATAGCTTCTTTGGTTTTAAAGTAGTAATAAACGTTTCCTAGCGGAACATCGGCCTGGTGGGCGATGTCCGCTAATGTTGTTTCGCTAAAGCCTTTTTTATAAACAAGCGCTTTAGCTGCCAATACTAACTTATGTTTTTTGTCTTGTCTTTTACGTTCTGGTGGTTTGTGCGTCATAGGTGATTTCACGATTGATTGCCATAAATTTTTGGTCATCTCATCCATCCCTAGTTCCATTCAGCATTCCATTGCAATCCAAAGATATGAACTTTGGTCTTCCAAGTTCCTTCAATCTTACCTGAAAGATCGGTCAAGTTAATTGGAGCTTCAGCTATGTTAACAAAAGAGTACCCGAAATCCAAGCTAGATTTATCCCATTTGTGAGTATAGCCTGCAGAGAACCAAAGACGGTGATTATCAGGAATTGCTGGGCTTCTATCTGTATCATTGGATGGAGTGCCATCATAAGCGATACCCGCTCTTAGGATAGACGTTTTACCCCACAAATGCTGATAGCCTAAAGCCACACGTGCTGCATCTTTATAATTTTGATGAATAACATTTGGATTTGCTCCAGCCGCAGTTAACGTTGCTGCCAATGTTCCGGTATATGTTAACTCAATTTGTTTTACGCGCTCCCAATTTGTTGATTGAACATCAAGAAGGATATTATCATTCTGAGTTAAATGATAATTGGCTGAAAAGACATAGACTTCTGGGGATTTAACATTAGAAGTGACTGTTGTAGTGCCAGAAGATCCGTATAAATTTCCACTTAAATCAAAATTCAACATAGAGTTAAAACGGAACCCTAAATCAACTTGTGCTGATTTGTAAAATAATCCTGCGTGCCAACCCCATGCTTGACCAGTCAGTTTATTGTCTAATACCGTTGCTAATGCAGCACTATATTTGGAGAGTGCCAATGCTCCGATGGAGTATTCCATACCGACACCAACGCTGAAGTTTGACGTCACTTTATAAGCTGTTGTTGTGGAAAGATTGATTGTTTGCAATTGTGAACGTACGGCCCAATATTTTACTGAAGAATCGAGTGGATATTCTGATTTTAAGCCAAAAGGTGAATTGACACTGAACGCAAAAGCTAACTTGTCACCATAATCTTTCGTTACAAAAAGTTGAGGAATCGGGGTGAACTGGTTTTTAGCATCTTGCTCAGTTGTTACAGTATTTAAATTAGAACCGAAGGTGGTTGCCCCAGTACGTAACTGAGCATTTGTCAGTGTATAAGTGCTCGAAGGCAATAAAAATGCATTAGATGATGAAAAATTCCATCCTTTGTTTTCAGTAATGCCGGCGGGATTATAGTAAGCAGCTGATGCATTCTCTACAGACGCGGCTGTTCCTGCATAAGCTTGTCCTAAATACGTTACGTTTTGTTCTAAAATTTGAAAACTAGCTGCACTGGCCAATACTGGGACCATAATGAGTAACTTCTTCATAACATTGTTCTCCTTAACAATAATTTACGAGACGCTCGAATGTGATTAATACACTCGACATAATTCATTAAGTGGGCATGACATTCCTTTAAACCGCATGAACTCCTTAAATGCTTTATTGTTTATTGTCTTATAAACAATAACAATTTCCTTGGCATTCCATGTTAGCTGCATAACTTCTATTGTCTCATATTATCCATCAATCGCCATGAACTGCAAGACCTTCACACAGTGTTTTCTATTTATTTTTGATGCCTAAAAAACACCTTTAAAAATACTTGTTCATGCTCAATATGTTAATTTGAACACGAACAAGCACACTTTCATTATTTTTTAATCAACAGTCGTGACTTGAGTCGCTAAACGATTCCAGCCTTCATGAGCTGTAAAACGCAAACCATGTTTTTGCTCTAATATTTTTAATTTTTCTGTAAAATGCTCTATACCTTGATCTTGAATATATTGCATAATACCCCCTCTAAAAGGAGGGAAACCAAAACCAAAAATTGACCCTGCATTCATCTCTTCAATGCTGCCAACAACAGAATCACTCCATGCACTGACAGCTTCATTACATAAACACATGATTAAACGATCTTCACAAGTGCTTAAAGCAACTTTATCGTAATGAGCACTACGTTGAGCTTTACCATTTTTATAAGTGTAGAATCCTTGCTGAGATTTTTTACCTAAATGTCCATCTTGAATTTTCTTTTGCAAAATCGCACTGAGAGTATCATCTTTAGCATTTAAACTAGAGAATGCCGCCAAACACACATCAAGACCCACAGTATCAGCTAATTCAATTGGACCCATAGGCATACCAAATTTTAATGCTGCTTGATCAATAGTTTCTTGACTGTGCCCATCTTGATGCAGTTTGAGGGCTTCAAGCATATACGGCAACAAAATACGATTCACTAAAAATCCAGGAGTGCTTTTAACCTCAAGAGGAAATTTATCAATTTGCTGAACAAATTGTATTGCTTGATGCACGGATTGTTCATTTGTGTTTTCACCAACAACGATTTCAACAAGAGGCATTTGCGAGACAGGATTAAAGAAATGCACTCCAATAAAACGACCTGGCTCTTCAAAAATATCATCAATTTTTTCAAGCGGAATAGTTGATGTATTGGTTGCAATAAGAGCATCAGGCCGGGCAGTGTCTTGCACAGTTTTCAAGATAGTACGTTTTAAATCGATATTTTCATTCACTGCTTCAATAATCATATCGGCTTGTGCGATTCCATATCCTTTAGGATCAACAACAAGTCTATCCATCACTTCATTAATTTTATAATCAGCATCAAGCTGTTTGCAGGTCAGCTTTAACGAGCGCTTTAATGCTTGCTGTACAGTTTTTAAATTCAGATCTTGCAACGTAACACGAATGCCTTTTAAGGCAGCCCAGCCAGCAATATCCCCCCCCATTACACCGCCACCAATCACATGCAAATGTTTAACGTTTGGAAGATTGTGATCAAGTCTTTTCTTAGCTTGATCTTGCATTTTAAAGATCGCTACAAGATTGCGAGTTGTTGAGTTTTTTGATAACTCAATAATAGAACGTGTTTCTTCTTCAAAAGCCGCTTGAGACAGATGCCCAACATGTTTCCAGTTTTCAATCATCGCAAAAGGTGCTGGATAATGTTCTTTTTCAACTTTTTTGCTAACATTTTTTAAAACAAAACTGCTGATCAACGATCTGATTGGTGCAAAGTTCATCAGTCGATTTGACCAAGAAACAGCGCGTGAACCCTTCTTGTTAAAACTTTCAATGGCTGCATGCACAAGACGCTCTGGGATAGCTGCATCAATAATACCGAGTTTTTTCGCTTTCTTCGCTGAAAATAATTTTCCCGTCAAAATATAATCAAAAACTTTTAATGGCGATATTAACCGCATGGATCGTACCGACCCACCCCAACCAGGTTGCAATCCTAATTTGACTTCAGGTAATCCTATTTTAGTTTTAGGAGTATCAATAGCAATACGCCAGTCACAAGCAAGAGCTAACTCAAAGCCACCGCCTAAACAAAAACCATGAATTAAAGCAATTGTTGGAAGAGGAAGCTTTTCCAACCGATGAAAGACTTCTTGCCCTTTTTTAATCATAAACTCTGTTTGTTCAATATTCTTGTTAGAAAAAATCTCAAGAATATCGGCCCCCGCAATAAAGCCAGAACGCTTTTTAGAACAAATAATAACTTTTTTAAGAGATTTATTTTGCTCAAGCTCACCAATAATAGACTCAAATTCTAATAGAGCATCAAGATTAATAGCGTTTGCACTTTTATCTTTGCGATCAAACTCAACCCAACACCAATCTTTTTCATCTTGATGCCATTGCCAATGTTCGTAATACATAATATTCTCCTTAAATGGCCTCAATGAGTGCGGCGCCACCTTGGCCACCACCAATACATAAACTGGCTAGCCCATATTGCCCATGGTGCTGTCTTAAGTTATAAATAGCTCTTAAGATCAATCGAATCCCAGAAGCTGCAATAGGATGTCCTAAAGCAATAGCTCCGCCACATGGATTGAGCTTCTCTCGATCGATGACACCTAAATGATCGCCTATATGACAAAACTGAGCACCCAATTGAGGATCATCAAAACTCTTAAGAACTCCTAACACTTGCGCTGAAAAAGCTTCATTAATCTCTACTGTTTGGATCTGATCGAACGTCATAGTGTTATGCTCTAAAACCTTTGCCATCGACTGAACAGGCCCTAATCCCATCATGGCAGGATTGCAACCAGTCCAGGCAATATCATGGACCACAGCAAGAGGAGATAAGTTATGTCGTTTAATAAAGTCTTCAGAAGCCACTAATAATGCTCCAGCGCCGTCAGTGACTTGTGAGCTATTGCCGGCTGTTATTGATCCATATTTTTCAAACACAGGCTTGAGCTCTGAGAGTTTGAGCAGTGAAATATCTGGGCGAATCCCATCATCTCTTTCAATAACGTCAGCATAAGCTGAGACTAAAGGCACGACTTCTTCAAAACGCCCTTCTTCCCAAGCTTTGTGAGCTTTTTGATGACTGGCCAAAGAAAACGCATCCATCTCACTTCGTACAATACCATAATTAAAAGCAATTTCTTCTGCTGTCTTACCCATAATCATATCATTGGTTGGATCGGTTAATCCGTGTTTGATGGAAATAATCGGATTGAGAAAACTCAAGCGAAATTGAGCAAGAGTTTTAATTTTTTTGATTAAACTTTTAGAAGAGCTCAACGCTCCAAGCCAATTTGTATAATCAGCATTATAAATGAGTGGCGCACGCGACATAACTTCTGTTCCGATCACTAAAACACATTCGCTGCGTCCTAGCTGAATAGATTGCATTGCATTATCGACAGCTTGCATGCCTGCACCACAATTACGCGCAACAGTATACCCAGGGACATCTTGACCGCAACCTAATCGCAAGCTCATGATACGCGCTATATTAGCTTCATTTTCACTAGGATTGACGCATGCTGCTATCACTTCATCAACAATCGAAGGATGCAGTTGTAGTTTTAGGAAGAGTTGTGATGCGCAATACACGCCTAAATCTGCAGCTGCAAATGGCCCGCGCTGAGTGCGGGCTTTCATAAATGGCGTTCTTAATCCATCAATAATATAGATGGGTTTTTTATCTTTTTTCATGAAGCACCTTTTTTAGCAAATTCATTAAAAGGGAAGTCATCAGTCATAATAACTTCATGTTTCAGTTTCTCGTAAGCCAACAGCTTGTCAAACTCATCTTGATTAATTATCTCTTGCTTTTTAGCCAACTCATAAATATCACTCAAAGAGGTATCAAACGATATCGTTAATGTCTTTTTAAATTTAGCAATACGTTTAAAGGTGTCGTCAAGCGATAATGACAACTTAAAGGCTTCCATGAGATAAAATGTTGCTTCGCCAGTTTGATAATCAGCAACAAGATGCTGAATACTTTCGATCCCATCTTCTTGTTTCATCATTTTAGTGGCTAAACGATGCGTTAATTTATCACTTGGCTTTCTTAGATAAGCACCATAAGGGAAAACTATTGTCTTCAACAGATAGCCTAGAGATTTATTAGGGAAATTATCACAAAAATCAACAAACGCTTCCTGCGCTTGATGCAAACAATAATCCAAAGCCCATACAGCAAAGTCTTCATGTAAAGCTAAATTAGGCTGATTGGCATGATAATGAATCACGCTCATCGCCATATAAAGGTAAGACATCATATCGCCTAAACGTGCTGATAAAGACTCTTTACGTTTTAGCTCTCCACCAAGAATGGCAAAAGAAAGATCGCTTGCAACACTCAGTGCTGTTGAAAGTAGGTTAATTGCTTTTGGGTAACGGGACAGATAGTAGCCTGAATGATCATGAAATAACGATCCACAAGTTAATCCAAAGGTAGCACAACGAATAATATTACTGATACTATAACTGATATGAGCAAAAAGTTCTTTATCAAATAAGTTTAGTGCGTTAGGATCGGCTGCATATTCCATTTCTTTCAATAAATAAGGATGGCAACGAATAGCTCCTTGACCAAAGATCATCAGGCTGCGTGTTAAAATATTCGCGCCTTCAACTGTAATGGAGATTGGAGAAGCGATATACGCATGAGCTAATGTATTGCGCGGTCCTAGAATAATACCTTTTCCGCCTTCAATATCCATGGCATGATTAATAATAATCCTTCCCATAGTGGTCATATGGTATTTAGAAATTGCTGAAGCGATTGCTGGTTTAACATGACTATCGATAGCACCTGCTGTTTGTAAGCGAGTTGCCTCAAGTAAAAATGCCATTCCACCGATTGTTCCTAAAGGATCTTGAATGCCTTCAAATTGACCAATCGAAACTTTGAACTGTTGACGCACACGAGCATACGCAGCACAGGTCAATCCTGCAAAATGACCTACAGCTGTAGCTAATGCGGGTAAAGAGATACCTCTGCCCACAGACAAACATTCGACAAGCATACGCCATCCCTGCCCGACCATTTCTTGCCCGCCAATCACCCAACTCATAGGCACAAAAACATTCTCACCTGATGTTGGCCCATTAGGAAACGCCATCCCTAAGGGATTATGTCGACGACCTATAACAACTCCTGGATGCGTAGTGGGGATCAAACAAACGGTAATACCAACTTCTTTATTATCGCCTAAAATATTATCAGGATCGAACAATTTGAATGCTAATCCCATCACAGTGGCAACAGGAGCGAGCGTTATATAACGCTTATTCCATGTAATCTTGATCCCTAATGTTTTTTTACCTTCAACTTCCTGATAACACACAACCCCATAATCAAGCATTGATCCTGCATCTGAGCCCGCTTCAATCCCTGTTAAAGCAAAACATGGTATTTCTTGACCCGAGGCTAAACGAGGCAAATAATAATCTTTTTGCTCTTGAGTTCCATAATGAACAAGAAGCTCAGCTGGTCCTAAAGAGTTAGGGACCATAGCAATCACTGCTGCTGATGGACTTTTACTGGCAATAGTTCCAACAATTGTTGAATGAGCTGTTGCAGAAAATCCTAACCCACCATATTCTTTTGGGATAATCAATCCAAAGAATTTCTTCTCTTTCATGAAATCCCAAACTGAGTCAGGCAAACCCCAATGATGCTGAACGATTTCCCAATCATTGATTTGATAGCATAGCTCAGTGACTGGCCCTTCAATAAAAGCCTTTTCTTCATCAGTCAACTGATAACGTTTCCAATCAATATGTTTTTTAAAATCAATACGTCCTCTGAAAATATCACTTTCTAACCAAACATCTCCCGCAGCAATCGCTTCTTTTTCAGTTGTCGAAATCGGAGGCAATATTTTATTGACCCAAACTTTTATAGGAAGACTAATGATTCTTTTACGTATCAAAGGAATAGATACAATCAATAATAAAAGAATAATGGGTACATAAGCTAATAAAAGAGTCAAGATTCCTAAATGAGCCACACGAGCATAAATTAACATGAAAGCTAGAATACAAAGCGCAATAGTAGCAACAGACATTCGATTAAATGCTAATGTCCAAAATAAAAGGAGAACAGCAACAAAGAACATAATATCAATCCTTGTAATAATCTTAAGAGTTTATTATTTGTGCATCAAGTATAGTTCGGATTTTTCGATAGAGAAGTTTGCAGGGCAATATTCGTTTTTATCTATTCATCAAGCGGCTGCAATAGTGATTGCGCACCGCCGCTTATGACACTATGTTGAACAAAACACGTGCGCAATCCTTTTCGTTGACGGGAAGGTCAAGCACGTGCTCCTCTTTGTTTAAGTTCTTGTTCTCGATCGTTCTTTTCCAGATATTTTTAGTGTATCATACCCTTATTGTGGCAAAAGTGTTTCTCATCGTTATGCAAGGAATCTGTTTACGGGCTTACCCAACATCTGCTCAAAAGAACATCTTGAGTCAATGGATGGGCTGTGCACGTACCGTATGGAATGCCAAATGTGATGACGTCTTTGGGTCAAGCTCAAAGCGCAGTGCTCAATGAGACGTCAAAAAAGAACGTTAAGCATCAGCACAGTGTTGCTGTCGCCTAATCGGAAGCCCGCTCATTCATGGCCGGGTACTAGAGCTCTTGCGCCCTGCGTGTGATCGCATACTGGCAGCTGGAGCTGCAGTATAAATTGATGCATGAGCAGGAATATCAGTTAAATCGATATCAGCTTGATCTAATGGCTTTCCAACAAAAAATTCAGCTTTTTTATGAATAAAAGATTTAGGCATCAAAAAACTATCGAACAGCTCTTCAGCAAGACCATAACATGTCTTTAACATTTGAAAAATGTTACATGCATGGAAAGTGGCTTGAAAAGTAAAAAATGGAAAAATGAAGAGTGCTAATTGTGATGTAGAGAGAGCGCTTAAACTCTCTAATACCACTTTGTCTGACAACGTCTTTGATAGGAAATATAGTAATGCACCAGTGAAATGAGCATAGAGAAAAGAGCTTGCAATGATACATGATATCAATATTGTTTTATTTTCAGAATCGTAAGGATCATCTAATTTTTTATAAGCGACTGACACTCCAAGATAAACAAGCGGCAACATAGGCATCAATAAACTCAAAATAAGAAGCTCGCTGCTTAACGAGCTGCTTTTAATGATGCAATAGAAGGCTATGTGTGCAATAGAATAGAAAACATATTTATTAAAGTGACGTTCTCTAGGATCATTAAATAACTTTTGAGCTGTCGTCCGCATTGGCTTAAATGCATCAAGAGAAAGAAAAATTCTTTCTCCATATTGCTCCCAGAACCCTGCGCAACGAGAATATCCGAATTCAACAAGCTTTGCTGTGCTATCATTTTCATCGTATATAATATGACCACAGCGGGTATCTCCATGGATTAACCCTGTTTTTTTATGAAAATCATCTAAAGCATTATGACTTGCTTTGAGTAGAGCATAATACTCATCATAAGACATATCGCGCTTAAAACAAGAATCCAACGTTTTTCCAGAATCTTTATTGATCATTAAACAATACCTTCTGTTTTGATGATCATAAAACCAACTGTTTAAAGAACCCATTTTATAATGAGCATAAAGTTCACGATATACACAATAAGCTTGACGCTCAGAGGTGATAGCACAAGTGCTGCCTTCAACACCATCTGGAGCTTCATTAATAATCTTAGCTACAAGATGTTCATAATTGGCCACTTGATAAATTGAAGAAAACTTCCCCGTGGTTCCTATTGAGACATTAGTAATTTTGTATAACACTCTTATTAAACCTATTACAAATCATATTATAATTAACTTATATGTTTTGATAAAATTAATCAATCGATTCATTATTGGTAATGTGTGAATTGATGCAAAATGAATCCACCAGTAGGATAGGTTGGGCAAATGCATGCAAACATAAATGCAGCTCATGTGATTAAAAAACAACCAAGCAAAGGAACGGAGTTATTAGCCTGCGCTATAGCCTCATTCGGGTGGTTCCCTTAAAAAAACCATACTTCATCTTGTTGGTTAATGAATGAGTTTTCCTCAAAAACCCCTGTTTCTTTGATAAACCAAAAGTTTTCACCGACATAAAGGGCCAAGTTGTGCTCTTGGCAGAATCTACGTAAAGCAATTTTAACGCTATCCCAATACCAATTATCTCCACAAAGAATACCTCTCTTTCCTTTGACAAAGGGGTACCAAGCGGATAAATTTTTTAAGACTGAATCAGTATCATAAGCAGCATCAAGGTAAATTAAATCAGGATTAATAGCAGCAAGTGTTTCTGCTGCTAATAGCGAGTCGCTCTTGATAGGAATAATTTTATCTGTTAATTTCGCTCTAATCGTATTGCTTAGGAATTGTTCATACAACGTAGGAAGCTTATCTTGAGCGACTTTATCATTTGCATCTTCAATAGACCCTTTCCATGTATCAATACTGTATAATTTTCCATTTTTAGGTAAAAGCTGCCCGATATGCCTCGTTGATTTTCCAAGCCAAGATCCAACCTCTACAACTGTTTTTATTTTTGTGTCGTTAAAAAAAAATATCTTTTGGATCCATCGTGCATTTTTATACCATCCATGATCATCAAAAGGTAAGACGGGCTGTATATCTTTATAAGGGGGAGGCAACAACGATGTTGCTATAAATTCATTAGAAGCATGCATATCAATAAAATTGTCTTCAACAACAGTCAGAACCTTTATAGCTGGCATAGTTACTAGCATCATTATCGAGCAAAAAAACACGAATATTAATAAAATAACCACTATTTTATTTTTAACTTTTATCAACATGCTGAGCGCCAACTACTTATCGTTCTATAATACCAACAATATAATTGTAATTTTCCTTATTTGCCAATAAAAAAATAACTGGTTTAACAAAAATCGCGGAATTCTCCATTCAGAATTTTTGTAAAAATTTTGAGTGGAGATGGAGTGCGAGACCTTATAGGATCGGCTGATGTACAAGACGTTTTCTATACCTGAAGCGAGAGTTGCCGGCGCAACTGCTTGCCGAAAGGTCTTCAGGTTACTGAAGATGGGTCGCAAAAAGAAGAAGCCCGCACTAGAATTGCCTTAGCAATTGACTGGTGGGAGAATGTCTCACATTCAACGAATATATCTTTTGTGATCGAAATAATATGTGGTAATCAATAAGCGCTCATAGCTTTATCTAAAAACAAGTAAGCAAGCTGGTATAAAACAATACTGATTCTTGCTCTCACATAACATAAGCTTTTTTGAGTAAAAAATCACTAAAAAATCTTTTTATAAAAATGACAATAAGGTGTTTTATGATTTTTTTCGTAATAATCCTGATGATATTCTTCAGCTTTCCAAAAAATTTTTGCCGACTCAATCACTGTTACTGCATTAATGCCATTGTTTTTTAACTGAGCAATCAGATTGTTGGCAATATTTTTTTGCATATCATTCAAAGCAAAAATGATACTTTGATATTGTTCCCCATAATCTGGGCCTTGTTTTAACCATTGGGTTGAGTCATGAATTTCAAAAAAATATTTTAAAGCAGATTCATACGACAGAACTCGAATATCAAAAAGAACACGAATAACTTCTTTATGGCCAGTGTTACCAGAACATACATCTTCATAAGTTGGATAATCTTTATGACCTCCGGCATAACCCACTTCTGTTTTGAGAACTCCAGGCAAGCTCTCAAATAAAAATTGTAATCCCCAAAAACACCCTCCTCCGACAATCCATTCACCGGTATCAATAATAGTCTTATCATCCACATAATCTAAAGAAAGAGAGTTAACACAATGGCGCAGATTTTTTGCTGTAAAATACTCTCCTTCAAAAACATGGCCAAGATGACCTTGGCATCGTTGACAAATAATTTCTGTACGCAGACCATCTTTATCTGGTCGTGAAACAACAGTCTCCAAAATGGCATCATCAAAGCTAGGCCAACCACACCCTGAATGAAATTTATGCTCAGACCGAAACAATGCTAAGCCGCAACGACGACACAAATAACTGCCTGCCTCAAAACAATCAGTATATGGACCAGTAAACGGTCGTTCGGTATGTTGTTGTGCAACAATATTCAGAACTGCTGGGATGAGTGTTTGATCTTTAACCATAAACAGGGATTTTTTTCAAAGGTATATAGTGAATATTAGCGAGTTTTTGCTCCACGCGCCATCGAGCGTGTCTTAAAATTTTTCTAGATGGCGATGAAGAGCGTATAATTTGAGTTTATTCTTGCAATAAACTTTTATAATAAGAACGAAGAGCTATTTTTTGTTTAATAAAAGCGATGCTCATGTTTGTGAGTTGATTTTCCACTTCATCGATTAAAACAGCATCAAGATGATCTGCTAGATATTGACTATCTTTCAGAAGATTATCAAATTTAAAACTATTAAAGTCATTCGAGCTAATGACTAAAAAGAACTTGCATCCACTATAGCTTGAACGATCCATTTGATATTGAGCAAAAGTTCCTGGTGGATATAAATGACATACTGAATAAACAAGCTCTCCTGCATGCATTTTATGAAAAAATTTGTCTTCTCCAAAAATAAGTCCTAATTGTTTTATTCCTGACTCAAAGCGAGCTGCATCAAAAAAATCACTATTTTTAGGCTTTACAATCAACTGAATGATATCATGTGAAGACTGTGTATCAAGTAGATTTTGTTGATTAATTTTTTTATGAAAAAACTTTTTTAACTTGAATAATAAAAATGCTTTGTTTTCATAAAGACTCAAGAGTATATAGCTTATACTTAAAAAAATAATAAGCATTTTTACTGTTAAATCATCCATTACTGTATTGCCTCCAATGCTGCTTTTATATCGACATCCACTAAGCGAGAAACGCCTGGTTCCTTCATGGTTACACCATAAAGAATATCGCCTTGCTCCATCATGATTTTAGAATGAGTTACAATAATAAATTGTATTTCTTCACTTAACTTACGAATCATTGTTCCTAATCTCAAGGTATTCGTATCATCTAAAGGAGCATCAATTTCATCAAGTAAACAAAAAGGTGCTGGGTTCAAATGGAAAAATGAAAAGACCAGCGCCGAGGCCGTTAATGCTTTTTCTCCTCCAGAAAGAACAGCTAAAGTAGCATTCTTTTTGCCTGGAGGTTGCGCTTTGATAACAACACCTTCTTCCATATTATCCGCAGCTGTTAAACGAACAAGACTTGCTTGACCACCACCAAAAAGCATGGGGAAAAGTCTTTGGAAAGAGTCGTTGAGTTTATTAAACGTTTCATCAAAAGTTTGTTTAATTTCCTCATCTAACTGATTAACAGCTTCCAATAACTCTTGTGTTGCTTGATAAATATCAACATATTGCTCTTGTATAAAAACTAAACGCTCTTTTTCTTTTTCATATTCATCAAGAGCACGCAAGTTGACTTGACCCATTGCTTCAAGTTGAGCTTGATATTCATGAACCTGTTTCTTGAGGACTGTTAATGAACTGCTCGATTCAATCAATTTAATTTGTTCAACTTCCCAGCCAAAATCTAAAATTTGCTCAACTAAAAGGCGCAGCTCAACAACATTTTTTTCCCATAAGATTTCTTGCTGGTGCAGCTGTTGCAATGTTTGAGCTAATGCTTGTTCTTGTTGACGCTCAGAGAGCGTGAGACTACGAAGCTCTTCTTGATAACGCTGATAAAGTAAGGTCATTTCTGTAAGACGCTCTTGCATCTCAATAAATTCTTTTTCAAGCTGTTGCAGTAAAACTTTTTGCTCTTCAATCGGTCTGACCATCAACTCTTGCTCTTTGTTTTTCAGCAACACTTCTTGTTCATAGAGTTCCTTTTGTTTCAGCAAAGACTCATTCATGGTTTTAAGCTTTTCGACAGAAAGCTGCCATTGCTGAATCTTTTGTAGGGCGATGTTTTGATCTTGCTGGCTTGTTTTTAACGCCTGTTGTTGCTGTTGATACTGCTGCTGTAACTCTATCAAATCACGTTCTAATGCACTACTGCTTGTTTCTTGCTCTGTAATAAACACCATCAATTTTTCGATATGATCTCGATAGTCAACAAGCTGCTCTTGTAAGGTCACTTGATGTTTTTTAGCATGAGTTGATTGTTCTTGGATTTTCTGAATTTTATCTTCAAGAGCAATGTGTTGTTGATAAATACGCTCTGCTTTAATACTTGCTTGTTGATGATCGCGGGTATAAATACGTAACGTATCAAGATGATCTCTTTTGTCATTCTGCAAAGTATTTAATCGCGCTTTAACATCAATAAGTTGCTGTTGTTGTTCATGTGATTGAGCTGTGAGCAGTTCAAATTGCGCAGCAAGCTCTTTCTCTTGAGCTAATAACTGCGCAAGAGTCACTTGTGGACGCTGACGCGCAGGTCTCATCCAATTGGCACCTAACAGTGCTCCATTAGGCAATAAAAGCACTTCATGTGAACCAAGATGGGCTTGTCGTTCTAGAGCTTGTTCAAAAGAGTCACAGTATTCCCACTGATGCCAATAAGCTGGTGTTGCAACAGGCTGATCGAACGCAAACCATGACTCTTTAGGCCCCCAACTATACTCAATATCTTTATCAGCTACAGCAGCTAATTGAGCTAATGACGGGGCTTGATCCCCATGATAAAGAAATTCAGTCGCTAAAGCCATCGATAACGCTTTTTGATAAGGGGCTTTTGGTAGATTTTTTTGAAAGACTTCATAAAGAGATCCATTCTCCTGAGTAAACCAAGAGGACCGTTGTGAAGAACGTCCAGTAATATTTTGCTGTAACGTTGCTAGCTCTCGTTGAGTACGGCTGACTTGTTCTCCCAGACGTGCTAACTGTTGTTCAAGATGTGAACGTTGTTGCTGCGCTTGATCTAATTCTAATTCTATTTTTTCTAAAATCAGATTCTTGTGCTCGACTTTTTCTAATAAGTCAGCTGCTTGTTGTTTTGCATGTGCTGGATTAAGAGAGACGAGTTGATCTTCAAGTTGATGAAGCTCTTTTTGAAAAGAAGCGATGGCTTGTTGCCGCTGTAAAATTTGCATCTCGGCCATTTGAGTTTTAGTTTTTAAAACTTCAACTTGTTGTTTAGGCTCTTGATTCAATGTCAATAACTTACGATGTGCTTGCTGCTGTTGATTCAAAGATTGAGCAAGCTGAGTTAACGCTTGTTCTTGTTCATGACGTTGTTGCTCTAACAAGGTAAGAAGACCGGCTTCTGAAGGAAGATCACCTAAGAGTTCACGTTCTTTGACCAATTGCGCAATCTGATCGTCAATATGCTCTAAACGTAAATGTATTTCTCGAATCTGTTGATTAAGAAAGGCTTGAGCCATTTGGCTTTGTTCTAACTGATGGCCTCTATCTTTTTTAGCTAAAGCAAGATTTTTATGCTCTTGTTCCAATGAACGCAATTGGAATTCAAGCTGATCTGATCTTTTAAAGTCTTGAGCATGCTTTAATCGAAATTGGTTTAACTGTTGATCTTGATCCTGTTGTGTTAATTTCAACTGACTTAACTTTTGCGTTAATGTTTCTCTATCACGATCGGCTGCTTGATACGAGCCTGCTAAGAGGGCTTGTCGTGTACGAACCAAAAGACCTCTCACTTCTTGGTATAGAGCAGCTTGTTGCGCTTGTGTCGCTAAGTTCTCTACACGTTTTTCAAGCTCATTTTTCAAATCTGCAAGACGATTAAGATTATCTTGCGCTTCATTAAGTTTGCTGAGTGTTTCTTTACGGCGCTCTTTGTAACGCGATATGCCAGCGGCTTCTTCAATATGCGTTCTAATTTCAGCAGGCTTAGCATCAATAAAACGAGAGACCATTCCTTGCTCAATAATGGCATAGCTTCTTTGACCAAGACCTGTTCCCAAAAAAAGATCTAAAATATCACGACGTCGACAACGTGTGTTATTTAAAAAGTAGACTGATTGTCCATCGCGATAAATTGCGCGACGAATGGAGACCTCTTCATAGTCGGCCCATTGACCTTTCAACACACTATTTTTATTATCAAAGATAAGTTCAACCTGAGCTTGTCCCACAGGAGGGCGTCCTGTCGAACCATTAAAAATAACATCGCTCATTTGCTCGCCACGCAAATATTTTGCTGAAGACTCACCAATAACCCATTTGACGGCATCAATAATATTAGATTTGCCGCAACCATTAGGGCCGACAATACAAGAGACAGGGTGATTAAACTCTAAAATTTGTGGTTCCACAAAAGATTTAAAGCCCACTAGTTTGATTTTCTTTAAGTGCATAATCCCTTAACATTCAATTAAAAAGGCTATTATCGGTAGTCTATGGCAGCAATCGCTGAAAATCAAATTATTTGATGCATCGATCTCTTATCATGTGAAGAATGTTCATAGCATTTGTTGCCGCTCCGACCCGGATATTATCAGCACTGAGCCAAAAACTCCAAGTGCTCAAATCCTTTGGAGCATGTCGCATTCTTGAAACAAAAACGTTATCAGAACCAACCACAGCAACACTTGATGGATATGAGTCTCTATCGCACAGCGTTAAACGTGACTGATGATGAATAATCGATTCCAATGTTGCACGATCAATATCCTTGTTAAATTTCACAGTGACAGCTAAATGATGCCCTTGATAAACAGGTACACGTACACAAGTAGGATGGATTGTGACAGACTCCTTCAAAATCTTGGCCGACTCATTCATTATTTTTAATTCTTCTAAAGTCCAATCACCGTTAAAAGCATCACATTGAGGAATAACATTACCTGCTATTGGTCTTGGATATAAAAGAGATTGTGGCTGTTGATCGTCAACTAAAGCGCGCATCCCTTGCGTCAACTCATCCATAGCAGCTAATCCTGTGCCAGAAACACTTTGATAACTACTCACTATGCACTCTCCTATAGGGATGTGTTTAAGCAATGGAGATAACAATAATAATAATTGAATCGTTGTGCAATTAGGATTAGCAATCACAGTTTGACCATGATAAACATCAGGATTAATTTCAGGAATCAAAAGAGGAACATCAGGATGGAGACGAAATGTTGAAGCATTATCGATAATCGCAACATGATCATACCAACGCTTTTCAATTAAGGATTGCGATATACTGCCATCTGTCACTGCTAAGAGAATATCGCAACGATCTAAACACTCATCATTGATTGGTAAAACTTTATGATCGGCATCACGAAAAACAATATTCTGTCCTAAGGAACGATCGGATGCGAAAAAATAACACGTTGACTCTAAAAATTTTGTTTGCAATTGGGCTATTAATGCTCTGCCTACTAATCCTGTAGCTCCAACTATTCCTAAAGTGTAACTCATCTTCTAATATCACTCTTGATATTCATCTCTTGACATTCTAACAGGTCTTGCCTGAGTATGAACATAAATAATATTATTTGTCTTTTAGTGGAGTCTTTATGATGGAAGTTGGTTTTTGGCAACAATTGATTGGTTTAAGTTTTTTAGCTTTTTTTGCGTATTTAACATATCAATCAATTAAGAGTAATCCTGGTGCTTTTTCAGGACATAATATCAATAAATCTTTTAAATCTATGGGGTTGTTAGCTTTACTGTTAATCGGTTTTGTGACACTTTTGGTTGGTTTTTTACCTCAAGGGAATATCACAGGTGCTACAGCGGCTCAAGAAGCAAGCGTTCGTATCGGTAAAGATCAGTATCGTAGCGTGTGACAACTCCCACCACTGTGATCTTACTCCGTTTTAATAGACACTGAGCTGTGTATAGTGACACTCCCACCACTAAATTGCACAAGCAATTCTAGTGGGGGCTTCTTGCGACCCATCTTCAGCAACCTGAAGACCTTTCGCGCAAGCAGTTGCGCCGGCAACTCTCGCTTCAGGTATAGAAAATGTCTTGTAAATCAGCCGATCCTGTACTGTCTCACTGGCCATCTCCACCCAAATTTACTTTTGTCAATGCTGGATCGAGTAGTCCATGAGTTTCCGTTAAAATTTATTTTTTAACTTTTTTGATGTAACGATACAATCCGATAATAGAGATCACGCTCCAAAAGAATTCTATCACCAAAGAACTCAAATTAGGATTAAAGCACAAGCTAATAGTCAGTAAAAAGGCTGCTATTAAGTTGAAGAGTGGATAAACCCATCCATCCGCATCAATTTTTCCTGCAGTTAAAGCAGCGTAAGTTCCAATTAAGAATGCCACCCCGATGTTACCGATAACATCGGGCCAGCTGTATTGATAACTCAACAGAGAGATATGAAACATTAAGCGTTCACTTGTTCGATCACGATGAAATTAGTAATCAGTTTACGCTCTTGTTCTTGTGTAAGGAAGATGGAAGCAGCTGCTTTATCACCTGTTAAGGCTAAAATTTTTCCATCATAGGCAGCAATTTGTAGTTTTGCCATTTCTAATTGTGCTTGCTGCTGGGCAACGTTATTCAGCGCATGATACCATTCATTTTGAGCATCAAGAAGATCGAGAAGGCTTCTTTGTCCCATCATAAACTGATCTTTATAAGCTTTTGTAACAGATTCAGTCGCTTTAGCATGCTCTTGATGAAACACAAAGGCATCTTTAGCAACACGAGCGCTTTCCCATGCTGAAAAAGCTTCATATTCAAGGTTATTATGCTGTTTTTTATACTCTAAACGAGCTTGCTGATAACGTTGGGCTTGAATATACATGGATTGAAAATCTTGGTTACCTCGGAAAATATTGTAATGAACACTAAGACCGACTTGAGTGTTCGTTAAAGAACTTGTATTGCCGTCAATATTCTTACGATATTCAAAGCGAGTTACCCCGTTGACTTGCGGAAAAAAGACGCCTTTTGATGCTTGATAATCATAATAAGCAGCATCTTGTAAGAAAGCATACTGTTTTAAGCGTGAACCACGATCGCGTACATCATCCCAATAACTTTGATAATCTTTATGATTAATAAAAGACAAATCTGGAGATATTAAGTCGGTTGGATCTAATCCTCCCGTCAACATTCTAAAGTTTGCTTGATTTTTATGTAAATTTGCAACAGACGCCAAAATATTAGCCCGTGCTGTTGCTAATCGACCTTGAGCTTGAATACGATCAATTTCTCTTGAAAGACCCTCAGCTACCCTGCGTTCAATCAGATCAGCAATTTCTTTAATTTCAGTGAAGTTCTTTTTGGCAAGGTCAATAGTCTGTTCTGCAAGCATCACGCGCATATAAGCAACACTGACTTCTGCCAATCGACCAAAAGACTGATCTTTTGTTGCATGAATATAAGCCAGCAATGAACGCTCTGAGCTTTTAAAATCATGATATCGCTTTAATCCATCGAAAATATTTTGCGTAACATCAAGATTGTAATCTTTACGCCACAAATTGACGGCAGGATCGGTATTTCCCTGATTATAATAATGATCATGAACTAAATCAAAACTTGTATCGACAGATGGCAAAAAAGCCCCTGCTTTACTACTTAATTGTGATTGTTTCACCGATCGATCGGCAAGACTAATTTTAATATCGGGTGAATGTTCTAATGTATATTCGAGCGCCTGTTGCAATGTTAACGCAGAGGCAGACGTTATCATTAACATATAGGCCAGAGCAATCTTACGCATCATGACAACATTTTATAAAAAAGCATACCTTGGTGTATAGCCAATTTTATAAGCTTTGTCTAGCTCATTACTCAAACTCAACTCGTTTTAGTTTACATCGTGAATACAAAAACTCCTTATCTAACGCAACCCAATTAACCCTGAAACAAGAGCAAACAAAATAAAAAGGGAAGGAGAAGGCTCATTGTTAAACGCTCCTTGTATCAATGTGTTGCACCTCAATGATAACAAAGGAGCGCTGTTATGATTACTCACAGATTCATCATGAAATCAATAAGAAAGCTTATTTCGCATAGGGTGGCAACTGACTGGCTATCGCCTTGACTTCCTCTTCAGCAAGATCATTCAGTTGTGCGATTTGCGCAACACTAAAGCCTTCTTGCAGCATCCGACTGATAGTGATAAGACGCTGTTTTTTGGTGCCTTCAGCCTCACCTTCAGCTTTGCCTTGAGCGATACCTTCGGCTATACCTTCAGCTTTACCTTCAGCTTTACCTTGCGCGATACCTTCTGCTAATCCGATGGTTCGTCCTTGAGCAAGACCTCTGGCTTCACCGGCAAGGCCAGCATCTTTCAAACGAGACTCTTCATCTTTGATGAGTTTGTATGCCGACTCATAAGCCCATTTTTTAGCAGGGTCTTTACTTAACCGTTCTAGCTCTTCATAAGCACTCTTAAAAGGTTCTTGCTGTTGTAGCGTCATTC